>Ga0213867_1000725_pt1 | contig 14691 bp, 10 predicted proteins | sample PICome_12_FD_160120 | JGI IMG/M metagenome (GOLD analysis project Ga0213867, IMG submission 160120) | Coastal seawater microbial communities near Pivers Island, North Carolina, United States - PICO540 | ecosystem: Environmental > Aquatic > Marine > Coastal | place: USA: North Carolina... | reverse complement strand
ATACCGAGAAATCATGAAATTTTGATGACATTTCAGAATTTCGCTATTATTTTTTCACTGTAATGTCCTACAATCCTCACCTTTGCACCATGAATTCAGGAGTGTATGACTTAGTTGTAGTGATTATTTTTATTTTTGAGGAGTGATTAGTTGTTGTATAGAGTGGTTGGCAGTCCAATTGGTTGTGTTGTTTGTTTGTGTGAAATCGAAAAAAAATGAGAGATTTGGCTAGGAAAGGGTTAAAATGAGAAATGGCAGCCAATGAGATCCGTGTGTGTATCACATGACCATGTCATGTGGAGTTACGGTAACTTGAGTTTACCGAGACAGGGAGGCACACAGGCACACAACACACATCATATTCAGCAAAGTCGGCAGCACGCAGCAAACAACAAGATCATCCACCCTCCGTCCATCCGTAACACCCTGGTTGAGGACCGTATCTTTTCTTCCCTTCCTGTGTTACGTCACGTAGCACAGATTGCACATCGTACGTTCGTACAGTCCATTCTCCTCCCCTGGTCAAACTCAGCGAAGCGCACGCAATCGAAGAAACCGTACCAAGTTCAGGTAATTCTCTCTACGCCTGCTCCAACCCAACACAACACATATTTCACACACACGCACTTAGCAAATTCACAATGAAGCTCGCCATCGCCACCACCCTTGCCGCCAGCGCCGCCGCCTTCGCTCCTGCCACTAAGACCATCTCCAAGACTGCCTTGAACAGTTACGAGAATGAGCTTGGAGTCATCGAGCCAACTGGATTCTGGGATCCCTTCGGCCTTTCTTCCGACATCGATCAGGATACCTTCGATCAGTACCGTACTGCCGAGTTGAAGCACGGACGTGTGGCCCAGCTCGCCGTGATTGGATATGTGGTTCAGGAGGTGTACCGTTTTGACTTTGACATCTCCCCCGGTCTTCCCTGTGCCGAGGTTCCCAATGGTATTGCTGCCATTGATGCCATCCCTACCCTCGGATGGGCCCAGATGATCTTCTTCATCGGTGCCGTTGATTACTGGGGTTTCCTTGGAGATTTCGATAATGGCAAGCCTAAGCTTGGTGAGGCTACTCTTGAGAAGCTTAAGCTTCAGGAGCTTCAGCACGGACGTCTTGCCATGCTTGCCACCCTTGAGTTGTTCCGTCATGACTCTCAGAACCTTGTACAGCCTGGATTTGATGGTATGGACAAGCTTATCACTGGACTTCCCTTCCTTTACAACTAAATCAAGATTTGGGTCATAAGTTTTTTATGGCATGATCTGCTTGAGTTGGCGATGGTTTCATTTGAAATTGAGGCCGTCGTTACTCCTAAACAAAAACCTCGTAATTCGCGCGCCGTGGTTATAACCTAGCTAGAGCTGTGTTGATATTAATATAACATCAATTCAAATATTTTTGTTTTACTCCTTTTCTAGATTCATTCGTTGGAAGCGAAGTCTTCATCGATGATGTTTGTCACTAGATCTTTTCCATTTATGAACGAAATAGATGCCCGCATATGTTAGGTTTTCCCTCTGTGCCTCTTGGTAAATGTGGATTGTGGACACGACTGTTGTATTTTATTAGGATTTCACTTTGGCGAATCCAGGTCTAGACTTTCCCGGTACAGTTGGATAAGCAATTTCCGCTCCTTATCCGGTAGTTCCGAACAATATATAACTACGGGGAAGGAAATTTCACATTTCAGAGGAACCCTCGTTGAAACTCTTGACTGGTGTGTTTGATAGTGACCTAAACTAAGAACTTCGTGTACCTCTCTTCTACTCCCAGTCCAGCGAAGCAGCCGAATCAATCTAATGCATACTGCAGATAGGGTATCGGTTACATGACCACCTTCGATTACAAGCTTTTCGTTTGGAACGGCTTGGGGAGCATTATTGTTGATGAAAAACAACTTATTTACCCTCATTTATAATCAAGTGTAAGATTAAAAGAAAAATCGTTTAATTCTAATTCATCAATTAAGCCAGTATCAGGTATCTATCGATAAACGTTTCATTCGAGATCAATCTGAAATAGCAACATTGTTTTCTTCTTAAAGTTCTGAATCATATTTTGTCTGTTCGTTTTATCTCATTCATCGTTAACTCGCACTGTTGATTAAATTGGTATATGTCGGAATAAAGCCTTGTGTCGTGCGATTCTGATCTAAAGTCTGCATGTTGAGGATACCGCCCTACAAAAATGGCTACAGCGTGCAACATGTCCGTATACTTATGTCCTATACTTCGACTCAAAATTTTTGCCTTAAAAGTTTACATCCTAACTTCCGCATTTCTTTTTTCTTTACTAAAGCCAAAATGACCATGACAAAATGTAACAGTTCTCGTAAACCTTCTTCCTGCACGTATTGTACTCATACCAACTTTAAATGTCCACTGGTATACAAGTCGCCTGAATAAAATTAGACACAGAGAAATTGAAACCGATAACAGAAGTAGAAACGGTAGTAAACAGTGTAATATCATCAACAAAAAAGTTCTGACCTAGAAAATGACGATCAGGAATACGCAAGGGTTCGACTAACTTCAACTACATCCCTTGTGATACCGACAAGATTTCCTTTCAAAAATTCTACTAAGTTCCAGAATCCTCACTTAGGGGCTATTGGCATCGATGATCTTTTTGGCTACGAACATCAGCATAAAACCTCTCTAGGTGATGTTTCGTACTGAGAATGGGATGTTTCCAAGATATATCACTCAGGAGTTCGTCGAGTAAAACTTTGTCATAATCGCAAGAATAAGAACAGCCATTCCCGAACTCGCTGAAGGAATCGTACTCATTACAATACGTACGAAATCTTGACATTCTTCTGTATCTGGTTCATCGTTCTCATTGATACATACGTTGTCCCGATGTAATTGAATGCCAATTATCACAACACCAGCTGCAAGTTTGTCTGCGAAACTCATTACACCATAAACAAATGCACCCCACTTCAAGTTTTCACCCACAAGATCAGCAATAATACTCAAACTACCGACTATAGTAACCGCCGTTCCAAAGCCAAATATTACGAAAGCTATATACACGTAATTGTCTTGCGGAATGTCTTGTGTACCAAAAAACGCACATAACACAGAAGCAATGATAGTGGCTAACGCTCCAAAATAGAAGGATTTATTTCTTCCAAGCTTCTTATTCATTTTTTCAAGACGCAATGTAGTGAGAAAAGATGACAGATACATGGTTGCTGGCACAAGGGCTAACGCAGCATCGTCCATTTCTAGCGTTTTCACGAGGTAAAAACTCATATAGACCATAGTAATATTCATTGCTAAACGTGACAACATGTATATTGCACCCACCATGTAAAATTTTGGCTCCTTTAACCAATCAGTCCAGTTTTGAACGAGTTCGTCCTCAAATGTAGGATCACGTTGTGAGACACCCAAAAAAGGATCCGAAGCTGTGGTCTGGCTCTCATTATCGCCACCTACAATACATGATGCACTGGTACTTTCCCTGATTGTTTCTTCCGTCCTTATTTTGGAGTAATCTTTTGTATCCTCATCTTGCGATATTTCACTGTTGGTTCCACTTATCTGTAAATGTAATTCATTCAAAGCCAAATACGCAGTTGGATCATCATTTTGAAGAAAAAAATCAGAAGAAGAATCAAATTCTCTCTTGTAGGTAATTTTGTTCATGATCCAGTAGAAAACTATGCTGGTCGCGATCCCGACGACTAGCACAATCGCAGCCAAATAATGAAACTTATCCGCACTCTTCTCCCCGGTAGGATGAACCGTCTCAATTAAAACCAAATATGAGGCAAACACCAATAAAGAAGATATAATGCTAAAGGAGTGTCTGGCGGAATTGATCCTCGTCCGACAATCTTCGTCTTTGGACAAATCACCAGTCAGTGCCAAATGTGAAACTTGAACAGAAGCCCAGCCAAAGTTGAAGATGGCAGCACCAGTTGCATAGTACACGGCATTCCAACCATGATTGCTCTGCCCTGAACAACATTCTACCGTCCAAATAAGAGTGTAAAATACAATAACAAGACACGTCCCGACCAAATGCCATAACGTCCTTCTATCCAAATGCCATGCCCCATTAAAGAGAATTTTACCATCTGACATATCACTACCCAATCCAACCAAGGGTGTCGCGATTGCATCGGATATCTGTCCTACGAGAACAACAACACCAGCCACCGTCGGATCAAAGTATAGAGTGTCCTCCAAGTATATGAGCAAATAGGTAAACCAACAAGCTGCCGTCAGATCATTCAATACTGTACCCAGTGCGAAGCAAATTAATTCTGTTCTGTCAAGTCGCCACATTTTCTCCTTCTTCAAATGTTGCGTGCTTAATGGTACTCAATTTAAGATTGTATATTTCATAAGATGATTTAATTCTGTCGTCTCTGAGGGATATCCAGGTTTGTGTTTACATGTTCATGTTAATTTCTTTTATCTGTATACTCGTATGCAACGGTAATTTACTCTTCTCTTCTTTCGTACTTTTTTTTCTTTCAAAACGGTGTTATCTGTTATCTTTCGCTCTCTTTTTACACCTCCCGTGTAGATCTACGTCTACGAGAGAAGGACCTGTAGGACCCACTTTTGCATAGAGGTCTAGGTTTTTCCACAAGCTCAAGATGTCATCTTATAAACAAAAAGTCTCTTCATACACACAAATGTACAGAAGAATTCTGAGTACATATATATAGAGTTTATCGTATTGATAATGAGAATGCAAATTCGATTTCGGAATACACAATATACATACAAAGGGTAAAGAATGTATTTCATTGTTCGCTGTCGTTTTATTGATAGTTAGAAGTTTCTTTTATGTAACGTATACGATACATATATATGTATCTTCTATTTTTATACATACACCATACATGTACACATGTACACCAATTTTGGATACATGTCCATAAGCGATTGGAGTATAAAATACGGATAATGGATAATAAGCCTGTAATTGATGAATCTGGGTCTTTTCGTAGTCCGAAGCTAGAAGATGATACCGACAGCTATGGAACACAAGATAGTGGAGAGTTTGGAACAATCCCTGCTGATAAGGGGATTTTTGATGATATGAGAGATGATTTTAGCGGGAGAGCCAGGAACTATGGGTGACGGATATATCGACGTTGGTGTTGAAAATCTAGACCTAGAATTTGAAGAAACTGCCATAGATAACGCACCTGACAACAACGATGTCGATGAAACCAAAATACCTAGAGGAAATTCTATATCGCATCACATATTGTTTAACATAGTTATCTTTTTAAGTTTTGATATAGAAACTGGAGGAGAAAAAATGTGTTATCATCCAAATTTCTTGTGAATGTTTCCAAATTCTGAATGGGGAAGTCGGACGAAAGGGTGCATTCGATGACTATGTAAACCCTGGATCTAATTCAGTATAGATCGAATCTGTATCCATTGCTTGTCATCAGTTACATCGTCATGATCCGAGAATGGTCAATTCAAAAAGACTTCATAAGGATTGGGAGAGGTTTTCTACATTCTTAAAATTCAATATCGGTCGGCATGTGGAATGATGTGTCTCGCCTTCTCGTTTACATTATAACCTACTATAAATATAGAAAAGAATCACTTACACTCAATATGAAAGGTCCATTAACTTTAAATGGTGTTTTTGGAGAGTTTTGGAAAGAAACATTATAATATATAACATTTGCACAAAATATGGTGTTTTCAAGGCATTGTACCTCACGATAGAAACATGCTATAACTTATTTGACACTTTTCCCGACAAAGACAAAGCATTTAACTTTTATATGTCGAGTCGACATGGGTCTTAAATGATAGCTTATTTTCCCAAAAAGTATCACCTCTTCGATCTAACTTTTTTATGTCGAGTCGACCTGGGTCTTAAATGATAGTTTATTTTCCCAAAAAGTATCCCCTCTTCGATCTAATTTTCTACTTACGTAGAGCTATATATCGATTGTTCTAGAATATCTCAACTTGCTCTCAATTATCTTCTCTTTGAAAATTTACAAACTCATCAAAAACACTATGATAAGGTGTTTGGGGTACTTGGATTGGTTAAAATTAAGTTTCTGGAAGTTAAGATACTTCGAAGTGCAAAATTTCGAAAATCCGTAGATCTACCAAACCCGTACTGCGGTAGGAATGGGAACCGGCAACCGACACTCGTATGTACCTACATGTCATGTGTATATTCAATCATTCTATAATTTGTCGAAGTTACGCTTACTACAAGTTCAAGTTGAGGTTTCACTAAGTGTCATTGCAGGAAGATCTTTCAGTGGAAAAATTGACATTGGTGAACTCGGATCAGCATCCCTTCAATCATTCTACTAACATGTAAACTACATTGTACTCTTTGAATATTTACATTCTATCATTGTTACGCTTACTACAAGTTCAAGTTGAGGTTTCGCTAAGTGTCATTGCAGGAAGATCTTTCAGTAGAAAATTTGACTTTGTGAACTCGGATCAGCATCCGTTCCGTTCAATCATTCTACTAACACATAAAGTATATTGTACTCTTCGAATATTTACATTCTATCATTGTCGAAGTTATTTTTGAATGCCAATCAACCACAATGATCTTGCCGCTTAGGATCATTGCAGAAAGATCTTTTCATAGAAAATTTCAGCTCGGATCAGCATCCGTTGAATGATTCTATCAACACGTAACTTACTTTTTACCAAGTTCGCAAAATTGGAATAAATGATTTTTTATTCGAGTATTTAATAATATGTTAATTCTGTTATTGTCGAAGTTACGTTTGATTGTCAATCTACCACAATGATCTTACTATAAGTTCAAGTTACGGTTGCGCTGAATGTCATTATCAAGATCTTTACAGAAAAGTTTAAGTCGGCACAGCTGTCGGCACATTATCTAGTGATCATAAAATTGCATTTCATATAATTTCAATTTCATCTGAACCCGTCTGCAAAATGCCATTTTCTTTGACATCGACCACTGGCACCTACACGACGACCAGCGCTATTGCTTTCTCAAAAGCGATAGCTGTCGCCTTTGTAACCGCTTTATTGTTTAGTAATAGTACCAGTTATTCTCAGGTAAGCCTTCGTGCTCGTATCCAGATACGTATCTATAACACATTACATACATCAGAGAAAAATATCAAGTTTTATCATTATTCTCGTGTGCGGAAAATGTACAGTGCCGGCCAAGTCCTCACTCCAAAGTAATCGACATATTTTCAAAAATGAAACGTTTGCGTTGCAACACGCTCCTACTCATACACGCGAGACGCCAAAATAGCATAGAACTTATCAATAACAAAATCGACACACGAATAAAACCACACTATCACTATTCATTGCCATCTTCAATCGATTGTCGATGCCGTCGCTAAATTTGTATTCTTACCTATACTTTACTTCAATATGATTGCAGGAGCTCCTAACCATCGGCGATGGTGCTATGGAAGGTGATGGGTTTGGTGGAGTCGCAATCTCAGGTAATGGCAAGATCATGGCCGTGAGTGCACATGGTGCAGATATTAATGGTTTCCTTGATGCAGGATATGTGAGATTGTTTGATAAGGATGGTACGGATTGGAATATGCTCCAGCAAATTAACGGCTCCTACGCCAGTCATAGGTTTGGTTATTCGATTGATTTGTCTCACGACGGATCGATGCTCGGTATTGGCGCATACACAGGTCCTGCGTATATGTACGAATTCTCCAATACTTCTTCCCTCTATGAATCGATCTATACCACAAGTATTGTTGATGTTACAGAAGTATCCGTTTCAGGTGATGGTAGTACCTTCGGCGTTACTTTTACTACTGGTTGGACCAAATATGCGAGGATCTTTGGTAGAGTTGGCGCTGGATTTCAGGAACTAGGGTCTCCGATAAATGGTTATGGTACATGGAGGAGCGGGATTGCTCTTAACTATGATGGGACGATTGCAGCTATTGGTGATCGTGCTTGGTCTAGTTCCCGCGGTCGTTTTGGTGTATTTCAGTGGACAGATGGTAATGGTGATGGATCAAAGGAGTGGATTCAGATGGGATCTTATTCAACCGGAAATTATGTTGATGACTATTTTGCCTTTGTAGGCGGTGTGTCGATCACATATGACGGATTAACAGTAGCCATCGGTGCACCATTTTGGGGTAGTGATAACAAGGGTCTTGTTCGCGTCTACAATTATACTGCAACAACGAATACGTGGATAAAAGTTCTTGACCGCGTAGGAGACAATTCTGGTGATGAATTACATCATACTTCGTTATCATCCGATGGGAAGTATCTCACAGTTGGAAGCAGGCTCGCAAATTTTTTATATATTTTTCAGAAGAACGGAAGCAACTATGAAATTGTTGGGAATAAAGTCACCTCCGGGGAAGAAGGACAATTTGGACAAGCTATTGACATGTCGGCAGATGGAGGTGTGGTTGCAACTTCAAATCCTCAATTTGACAATAACAGAGGGAGAGCTTATTTGCTGATTAGAAATAATCCAAGCCTCATGCCATCTCCCTTACCGTCTGCACTTCCATCATTCGATCCGACCGAACTACCAACTCAAACTCCCTCTTTTTTTGCATCCTCTGTACCATCTACATTTCCGTCATTCACCCCATCTGAAGCTATATCCCACGTCCCTTCTGTGGTTCCCACAAAATACCCATCTTCTGCACCTTCTGGATATCCTTCTTTTGTCCCGTCTGAAGCTATAACTCAAATTCCTTCTTTGATTCCAACGAAAATTCCATCCTCTGTACCATCTGCATCTCCGTCCGGCGTCCCATCTGAAGTTATATCCCACGTCCCTTCTGTGGTTCCCACAGAAATTCCATCTTCTGCACCTTCTGCATTTCCGTCCGGCACCCCATCTGCAGCTATAAGTCAAATTCCTTCTGTGATTCCAACGAAAATTCCATCTTCTGTACCATCTACATCACCGTCCGGCACCCCATCTGCAGTTTTTTCCCAAATCCCTTCTGTGGTTCCAACAAAATATCCATCGTTTGCACCTTCTGAAGATCCTTCTTTTGTCCCGTCTGAAGCTGTAACTCAAATTCCATCCTTTGTACCATCTACATCTCCGTCCGGTACCCCATCAAAAGATATCTCTTCGTCAATATCCCTTTTACCTCCACCGTCCGGAAATGGGAATGGAGGTATGTAATCATACACAAGGTTCATTGATTTTTTGATCTGTTATAACGTCATTTTTTTCTTTTGCACAGATCCGCATTTTACCACGTTCTCTGGGATGTCCTTTGACTATCATGGAGAATGCGATCTTGTCATGTTATCGAGTCCCAGCTTTGCAAAAGGATCTGGCCTCTCAGTTCACATCCGCACGACGAGGATGGACGGCAAATTGCTCTCTTACTCGTACATATCCGGAGCCGCCGTGGGCATTGGAAACAATGTCCTTGAAGTGCGTCGGGATGGATCCCTCCTTGTGAACGGGAAACGTCATGTGAATATTGATGCCTCTCTTCCGACTGAATTCGCGACATACCCATTTGCCAAGAATATGATAGGTAAGAAGAAGAAAATCACTCAATATGTCCTTAATCTCACCGATACCAACAATAAACCGATGGAGGTCACCATTCATGCCAATCCCAAGACCAAAATGCTTTTTGTTAAGATTGACGGTGATTTTCGCGATGGCATCGGTTTGCTTGGTAACCCTCTCGCAGGTAATCGCCTTCTGGGACGCGATAGCGTTACTGACATGTCCAACGACTGGAACAAATACGGTGAGGAATGGCAGGTAAGAGAAACAGATCAAAAGCTCTTTCAAGAACATCGTGCGCCACAGTATCCCGATGTATGTATTTACAACGTTTCTGATGATGTTCTCTCGAAGAAGACCCATAATCTCCGCCGTCGTCTTTTGCATGATAGTGAATATAACGACAGTATGGTCACAAGGAAAGCAGCAAATGCTGTATGTAAAGACTTCGTTGGTGTCAATAAGGATAACTGTGTTTACGACGTGATGGTAATGGGGGATTTGGAAGTTGCTGAGGATCCTTCATATGGCATTTGAATATTGGGCATGTTGTTGATGTAGTTCGATATTACTCTTGATTTTTTTTGAACTGCATGCTTTTATTATATTAACTTCTACTCTTTTTTATTGTTGGGGATTGTTTCTAAGATGGAAAAAATTTAACCATAAACATCTAATACGTGTTGCATATTTTACCAACGATCGCATTTCCTTGACCAATGTTTATTGAATATATGGCAGTTTGGAGTGATAGGAACTTTTCTTGTTTTTACAAATAATAAAATTGAACCTTAGTGTATTAATGTATTACGCGCTAATTTTCATCTCGCTACATTCGAATAATTTTTTTTTAATGTCAACGAGGTTTGGTGCTTGTGTTAGTCATTCTGCTGATTCGATTGTAATGGAAACTCTTCTCGAAAAGTTAAATATTGCTTGACTTTTTTTACATAAAAGAATAAAAAATACATGCCCCGGTAAAGTAGAATCTTACTTGTTAGGAAAGCCAACAACTCTGTCGAGTATTGGTAGGTTAAATGAGGTTATGGCCATTGTGAATACTCTTATGGAATCTACGTCCTTTGCTGTCGGCGATGGAGCTTCACCGGCTACCGTCACTTTATCAGGAGTCGCCGTGATTGGTTTCAAAATAACGGAAACTCGTAAACTTATTACCGTTGGTATGAAAGGAGGTGACAACATACGCAAAGTTACAGTACGGTAATGAAGCTGCTGCAAGCGGTGAAGGAACTTTTAATGTCGAAGTAGTATTGTCGGACGGCGAACAAGTAGATGGATCTCAAAACGGTGGAGGACGAGTGTAAGGGCCATACTGATGGTATTGATTTGGTGTATGGGTTGACGGATCATAGAGAAAATTAGGAAATCGATACCTTCAACTACAACGAATACAAGCCTCCAAAAGGAAAATCTTTTGTTCACAAATGGATTGCAGAAACAGAAATTAGTTTCCACTTCATTAGATCACTAGCCCAAGAAGTAAAACCAGCCTAGCTCGCCATGTTCAGAATAAGATAACAATCATACGTGCACTGTGATATATGATAATACTGGCTATTACTGAACCATATATTCATACATATAGATCTATAGAAGGGGTAAAATACTACTGGTAGGATAGCCCGGTGCTGAAGACCAACAATAGTTACAAGTTAATATACCCCAGTCGCTACCAAATAGTAGTATTTTCAATCCAGTGCGTATGCTTCACCATTCAGAAGTGAATCGAGAATGATATAGAAACATGCTTTATGCAAGACCTTATATGAAATTCCACAACGAGTTGGAATAGGAGTCAGCTGATTCGGTCCAAGATGAACGAATGGACAATGTATAGAAATCAGATTGCAAAAAAGATTAAAGTTTATTTACTACGTTAGTCATCAATGAAATTTTTTCGTCTCTAGAGGAATACAGTTTGAATACAAAACCTTCATTCAGTATGTTGTCACTTGATAATACTTTGCTACTCTTACTACTCCGCAAAGTAATTTCGTCGCCGTATCGTACGACGTTCCCACCGACAAACCGGGACGACTTCGCGAGGCCAATATGTCAAATTACAACATTGTAAATAGATTGGAGTCTGCATAGAGAGAATTCTAGCATATAATGATCTACAAAGATTAAGCGGAAGGAATTTTCTCTGCAGATTTTTCACTTTGCTTAGAAGCTGTCATTGCGTCGATTTTCGGTCTTCCTATGAACTCCGCTACATTTATACTTTCATCCGAGTAAACTGAAGTTGGATCAATCATCCACCTAATATCGCATTCCTAAGTGTAGTATGACGTTTTTATGAAAGATGTGAAAAAATGAACTCGATCGACACAAACATTAGAAATATCAGGATAATCAAGTTTTCAAATCTTACCTCATCAGGACCATCTTCTGTTTCACATGGCCTGAACAAGTATGGCGCCGCGCTGCCAAAATTATACTTCTTTAAGGGATCCTCACCTGTTCCATCATCGAGCAGTTTAATACATTTTGATTTCACATCAAAAATGAGTGGGAGACCATTTGGAATCTCCAAATCCGTTATTTTATCCTCTATAAATTGTGAAGAGGGAATAAGAAACATTTTTATATCAGAACATCAATTACATATTTACCTGGAATTTCACATAAATGCATAAGGAGACCACGAATAGCATTTTCACTACTAGAAATTAGAACTCGTTTTCCATTGTTAATAGCTTCAGGTACGATAAATTCTGTAAAATAAGGAATAGTGCGCGCCATGCAGTCATGTAATGATTCCGACTTGGGAAACTTTCTCGCCTTAGTAAATTTTCCACTTTCGATTGAGCGGATCAGAGATTCACGAAGTGATATTCGCACATCCCTTAAGTATTTACTATAGCGCTTATCATTTCCAGGGTAATGTTGCGAGAAGGAAGATACTGCAGGGGGCTTAACTTTATATCCTCTCCTGTTTATTGGATTTCATTTCACGTTTCACGAATGTAAAATTTAGGGGAACAGGGCAAATGATGTGATCAAAGAACTCACCTCCATGCTTTAAATTGCTGATCACCATACTTCTGAGCGATTGCCTTTTTACTCTGTCCCGTTAAACCTTTCGTGTTCAAAGAAAACGCCAAATGTTAGATTTAATGCAAAAATCAATTGAAGTTGGGCTTGGACTTACCCCCATACATTCTTTCATTTAGCCTCCTTCGCAAGTTTAGAGGTAATATTAGGCATGATGAAAATTACTATATTTGTCCAATTTTACATAACTCCTTACCAGCTCTTGATTATGGGTAACCAAAGGCAACCCATCTCATCCATGACATACCTATTTCCCGAAATAAATGAATATGATAGCAAACACAAATTTATGCACATGACATTCTTACCATGCTGTTTCGATCGCCCGCGATAACCAACTAGTGTACTGTGATTATGAAGATATAACAAAAACAAATAAGAGATTTTTTCCACTTAGCGATGATGCCTTGTTTGCACAATTGCATTTACTACCTACCACCACATCGAACTCAAATCCGTGCTTCTTTAACAATTTCCCTGCCTCTTTTGCCTCAGTTACGCCATCGGTGGCTAACGGAACGTCTTCCCAGCCGGTAAACAATCCAAGCTTATTATGTTCAGTCTTACCATGCCTTATCATTACAATGACAGCATCTTTCCTTATTGGAACACTACCAATTGTCCTTGTATCTGTATCCGAGATATTAATGACAGTCGGCAGCGGACGTATACAAGGGTTTGATGCACGGATCGTTTGAACAACAACTTCCTCTTGGTTTTCATAATCGGACGCATCCCTTGACCTCTTGAATGAAGTTGAGTCAGGATCAAAACCTTGGCCTTCCTCGAGGTCATGCAAGCCTTGCGCCCATACTTCATCTTCGTCCACTAAGCGTATTCCCTTGCCCATATTTCCGTCTCCCCCGTCATCTTCGATCGATCCGTCGGCAGCTACAAACTGACCAGCCCAGTCACCTAATGCACGCTCAGCTTCTAACTTTGTCAAAGATCTCTCAAGTGCTGTCATTGAACGTAGATTACGGTTCATCGTAGAGTTGTAACCAGGAACGGTTGCGGACCATTCTTCCTCTAGTTTCAAACCTTCCTTAAGAAGACCAGGTTTTTCCAAAAACATTCCTTTCATATGAACTTGAAATGCCGTTTGTCTGTTTCCGTTTGGAGCAATAGGCTTCATATCACGACCAAATTTATAGATCACCGGAATACCAGTAGGAATTGCAATTTCTTGGATTTCATCATCACCTAAATTGTCAATAATTTTTACGAGGCCACGAAGTGTGTTGGCATGAGCAACAACCATAACGTTCCGTCCTCTCTGAAGTTCGTATAATATTTTATCTTCAAAGACAGGACGTGTCCTTTCCATGCAGTCCATTAGAGATTCACTTGCACGAAGTTGTTCCGCCATAAGGTCAAGATACTTCCGCTCTTTACCAGGCCAATACATATGCTCCGAATTCATTGCAGGTGGCCTCGAGCGCAATGACCCTCTCCATGATTGCACCAACTCCACCCCTAACTTCTCTGCAGTCTCAGGTTTCGACAAACCAGTCAACGCTCCATAATGACGCTCATTCAAACGCCAACTTTTAAACACAGGAATAAAAACCTCATTCAATTCATTCAACAACAACCACGAAGATCGAATGGCCCTATCCAACCGAGACGTAAACACCGCATCTACATTATACCCACCCTCCAACAAAAGCCGCGCCGCATGCTCAATCTCCCTATGACCACGCTCACTCAAATCCGGATTAGCCCACCCCGTAAACGTCTTATTCGCATTCCACGTGCTCTCACCATGCCGAACAAGAATCAACGTCCCAGGCTCATTCGGCGCAATAATCTTCCTCTTAATCCTTCGAAACGGCCTCGTAACCTTCCGCAACAGCGTATTCTTACGCCGTAACATAGACGCATACCCATCCTCATCCTGCTCCCGTTGCCGCTCCTTACGCAACCAATCCTTAGCCTTTCGATCGTCCACATCTCGAAATCCAATGGAATATCCCGTCGGTCCGGTAATGTAACCCGAGGATCGTCGTTGGGTAAAGTTTCCAGCTGCTGCGGATGCTGCTTTCAATGTGGTGGATGGGAGCCGTGGTGAGGTGGTTTCTGCTGCATTAGTGTTGGAGTTTGAGTTGGATTTGTAACGAG
>Ga0213867_1000722_pt1 | contig 14714 bp, 11 predicted proteins | sample PICome_12_FD_160120 | JGI IMG/M metagenome (GOLD analysis project Ga0213867, IMG submission 160120) | Coastal seawater microbial communities near Pivers Island, North Carolina, United States - PICO540 | ecosystem: Environmental > Aquatic > Marine > Coastal | place: USA: North Carolina... | reverse complement strand
AAGGAGCAAACATACGACAGTATTATACAAGGCGGTAATTTAAATTACTCAACAGCAACTGGTTTAGAAAGTGCAGATATAACAATCGACGGCGACGGTTTTGTTACTCCAACTACAAGTGCTGGACCTGAAGAACAAGTTCCTGGACAAATATTAGACACTGTTGATATTAAAGTTTTTGAAAGGCCAAAAGCTGGCGGTAGTGGAATAACAGCAACTAACTACAACGGCAACGGAACTACAAAAAAATTTGCAATAGGAACAAATCCAATTACAAGTGAATCTGTATTTGTAAAAGTTGCAGGAAATATTAAAAAATTAGACACTGATTATACAATTAATTTTAATGATAAGACTATTGAACTTTCAGTTGCTCCGTTATCTAATGAAAAAGTTAATATTGTTACTTTAGGAATAAGTGGCAATAAAATTATAGATACTGATGTAATTGTTGCAGACGGTAGTACAGCATCATTTATAACAAATGTTAGATATAAACCAAACTTACAAAATATTATTACTTATAATGGTGAACTTATTGAGAATGTTGTACAAAAGAGTAAAAAGGCAGATGGTATAGCAGGAAATGCATTGATAAAATTTTCTGTACCTCCATTAGCAGGCGATGAAATAAAATATGTATTTTTTGAAGATGATTTATCAATTAAAAACTACAGTGAAGTAAATGTTGAGACTATTATAGCTGATGGAAGTAGTCTTTCATATGATATTAATAATCCTGCTAGTGTTAGTCAGCCATTACATTTTAGAACTATAGTCAAAGCAGGTGATAAAATATTAAATGCTGGTTATAGACAAAGATATATTACAACATCTACTAAATTAGAATATGCTATTGAAGAATGGCAATTCCCTCCAGGAACACTTGACAGTAAATATGTAGAGATTTATTTGAATGGAAAACAACTTGATAAAGATAAGTGGATTTTAGTAGTCGGAGCAAGTACTGTGTTAAGATTGAAAGGAGAAGTAAAACAAAAAGACGGAGATTTACTAGACTTCTTTGTAATGACTAAAGGTGAATATAGATTTGGATATGTAGATCAGTCTTCGTTACTATTTGTTAAAACTCCTAATCAAATACATTTTGATACAGCTATTGCGGAAAATACAGAAATATCAATATACACATTTAGTAATCATGATTGGCAAGATATTCAAAATATATCTTATGATGTAGTTGATAGAATAAATCTTACACCAGGAACAGACGCATATCAAAAATATATTCAGTTACATAATGGATTAATTAAATTAGATACACCTGCTGTAGATGCACAATATTTATGGGTATCAATAAATGGACAATTATTATCTCCTAGTGTAGATTATTATGTCACTGAAAATAAACAATATGTAAAAATTGAACGTAGTATAGAAGAAAATGATACCGTACAAGTAATACATTTTTCTGCAAGCAAGACTAAAGATAAGTTTGGATGGTCACAATTTAAGGATATGCTAAATAGAAATCATTACATTAGGTTAAACAATGAAGATAATGTAAAACTTGCTACAGACTTATATCCATATGATCAAACAATTACTTTAGTTGGCGGAGATAGTTTACCTTCACCGGTACCTGGTTCGTCTAAACCAGCTGTAATAATGATTGGTGGAGAGCGTATAGAATATTTTGTACGCAACGGAAATGTAATCAGCCAATTCCGTAGAGGAACTTTAGGCACTGGAGTAAAAGACATGTATCCAGAGAATACGTCTGTTATTAATATTTCAGGTAAAAATTCTATGCCGTACAAAGATGAGACAATATCTACAATATTTACAGCTGACGGGACTAGTGCAACATATGAATTAGATTTTACACCTAAAAGTGTTAACGAATTTGAAGTTTTTGTTGCAGGTAAAAGACTACGTAAAAATGCTATAGATAATTATAGATTTGATAATGAAATTGGACCTATTGCACAGGATAGTCCAGAAGGCGATGAAACAGTATTAGCTGAATTTACTATAAATGGCAATGAATTAGTATTAGCAGATACTCCAATACAAAACACTAAGGTAATTGTTGTAAGGAAACAAGGCCAAATATGGACAGATCCAGGAACTGCACTAGCAGATAGTGAATCTTCCATTGCTAAATTCTTACGTGCGGCAACAGTTGACTTACCAAGATAAATACAACAGCAGGATGGTATAAACTATGACAGATAAATTAAACGAACAAAGCGGTGTGCTACTTCAAGGTCACATCAAAATACATAATCCAGAAACTGGCGAAGTCATTGTAGACAAGCGTAACGCTATTCATTATGAAAATATGAGTATTAGTTTAGCTGAAAGTTTAGGCAATGCTGGCACAGGTTGGATATATGAAATGGGGTTTGGAAATGGCGGAACTAGCGTTGATCCAACAGGTATTATTACGTATCTAACACCAAATTCAACTGGTACTAATGCAAGTTTGTACAACGAAACATTTACAAAGATTGTAGATGATAGAAGTGTTAACAATTTAGATCCTGCTAGAAATAAAATTGAAACACGTCATGTAAGCGGTACAAATTATACTGATATATTAGTAACATGTTTATTAGATTATGGTGAACCTACAGGACAAGATGCTTTTGATACAGCATCTGATCAAAATAGTTTATACGTTTTTGACGAATTAGGCCTTAAGGCATATAGTTCAACAGGCACAGGTAGATTACTTACTCATGTTATTTTCCATCCTGTTCAAAAAAGTCTTAATAGATTAATACAAATAGATTATACAGTTAGAGTACAAAGTTTAACTGGGTTTAACGAAGGATAATTAAATGGCATATACAATACAATTTACTAACACTGCTGTTAATGATCCTATTGTTATTGAAGACGGCACTATTAACAATACAACTAGTTTAAGTTTTCCAGGACGAAATTCTACCGGATATGGTGCTGTAATTGCTGAAGATTTATTATATTTACTAGAAAATTTTGCAAATCCAACTGAACCTAGTAATGCTATCCAAGGACAATTATGGTATAATAGTATCTCAGGACAGTTACTGGTTTATGATGGAACTACTTGGATACCAAGCGGAGGACTTAAGAAAAGCACAGCACAGCCTGATCCTACAGAAGCAACAGATGGCGACCTTTGGGTTGATACAGCATCACAACAGTTATATTTGTTTTCAGGTTCAACTTGGGTATTAGTAGGTCCAGAATTTAGTCAAGGTTTAACAACAGGTGCAAAACCAAATACTATTATTGGACAAAATAATTTAGAATACACTGTTATTGAAATACAAGTAAATGCAAATATTGTTGCTATTGTTGCATTTGATGAATTTACACCGAAAGCAACAGTTCAAGGTTTTACAATAATTAAACCAGGTATAAATCTTGCAAACAGAGATACAGACGGTGACGGAATAAACAATGTTAAATTTTATGGTGTTGCAGAACGTGCAGAGAATTTAATTGTAAATGATTTAGCTGTACCATCATCTAACTTTTTAAGAGGTGATATAGAATCAACTTCTACTAATCCTTTGAATATTCAAAATAATACTGGAATAACTTATGGTATTAACGGTGAAATGGGTATTGGTATTGAAGGAAGTGCTGGTATAATTCAACACAACATTGAGGGATCAAATGTAGATGTTAGAGTTCGTAATGCTGGAGCAAGTAAAACAGTTTTAAGAGTTGATAGTGGACTTAAGGTAGGTGTTAATAATGAAGCACCAGATGAGGCTTTAGATGTAACTGGTAATATACTATCAAGTGGAACAATAAAAACTAATGACACAACTGAAAGTTTAACAATTAGCAACGGTGCATTAATTGTAAAAGGCGGAGCAGGAATAGCAAAGTCGCTGAATGTTGGAGAAAACATTACAGTACTCAAAGGTATTACATTAGGAAATAATGACTTAACAGTTGATACAACTGAATCAGAATTAATAATGCCTGATTTAAACAATACACGAAATATTGGTAGTCCTACAAATAAATGGCGTAAAATTTATGCTACTACATTTATTGGATCGTTAGAAGGATCAGTAAGCGGTAGTGTTACTGGTAAAGCAGGTAGTGCAGATAAACTTACAAGTTCTACAACATTCAGATTAACAGGCGATGTAGAAACAGTTGAAAATGTTTTTGATGGACAAACTGGTGGCGCAATTAAAGATTTTAACATTAATATTAAAAATACAATTATTAGTGGAAAGCAACAAGTTACTGATAGTTTATCCAATGATGAATTTATCATAGACAGAATTAGCGGAGCAAGCACAGGGCTTAGACGTATATCGCGTGGAACATTGTTTCAAAATATTGCTGGACTATCACCTATAGGTAGTATTATGCCATTTGCAGGTAATATTGAGCCTACAGCAGAGGGATGGTTTTTTTGTAACGGACAAGAATTAAGCCAAGGTACTTATAATACATTATTCAAGTTAATTGGGTTTACATATCTAGCTGAAGGCTTAGTATCAACAGGTAAGTTTGCTTTGCCTGATTTAAGAGGTAGATTTCCATTAGGTAATTTAGTTATGGGAGGAACTAACCCTCCAATTAAAGAACCAGATATTGCAGCGGTAGTTGGCACAGTACAATCGCCTACAATTACACCTAATGATCAGTTAAGTATTAATGGTACAACAATAACATTAACAGGATCAGATCTTGCTAGTGTTATTTCCGATATTACCACAGCAGGTATTACTGGAATTAGTGCCGCAAATAATGGTAACAACCAAATTGAAATTATAGGAACAGACGTTAATATAGATATAGCAGATGTTACAAACACACCTTTAGCAGACTTAGGAATACTTGAAGATGTGTATATTAAAATTAGAACTCCAGATCCTAGAGCAAGAGGCGGAAATACAACAGTATTAGGCGCTGTTGACGGAACCGACGAGGCAACAATAAACATTAATAATCTTCCAGAACACGAACATGATTTAAGAGCAGAAAATGGAACACAGTTTACAGCGGTAAGAGCTGTTGACGGAAGAGGTGGAGATAAACCTGCTGACGCTACACTAAGTAAAATTACAGTTGATGCATCTGAAACATTATCCCAAACTATAGATAAGAGTGGTGGCGTGTTAGCACCTTCGGTTGGTGACGATTTAAATATTATGAATCCGTACCAAACTATTAATTATATTATATATACAGGGGTAATATCATGAGTTATAAATTAAACAAAACAGATGGATCTCTGCTTGTAGAACTACAAGATGGTGTAGTAGATACAACTAGTTCAGATTTGACACTAGTTGGTAGAAATTACAAAGGGTTCGGCGAATTTATAAACGAAAATTTTATCAAATTAACAGAAAGTTTTGCAGGAACTAGTGCTCCCGAAAACGCACTGTCAGGACAATTATGGTATGATACTTCAGATCAAAGATTAAAAGTTTATAATGGCGTAACATTTAGAATTGCTGGCGGTCCAATCATAAGTGCAACACAACCAAATATGGTTGCTGGAGATTTGTGGATTGACAACGAGCAAAATAAATTATATTTTTATGATGGTACAGATGTAGTTGCTGTAGGACCAAGTTATACAGCTACACAAGGTAAAACTACATTAGAAGCAATTACTATGATCGACACATCTGGTCAAACTAGAGCAATACTTGCACAATATATACAAGGTTCTTTAGTAGGTATTTTTAGTAAAGATGAATTTACACCAAGAACTGAAGATATTTTGTTACCTTATCCAGCAGGAAGAGTAATTAAGATAGGATTCAATCCTTTATATGAAACAGATAACGGTGATAATGTTGCTTTCCGTTGGAACGGTATTGCTTTTACAGCTGAAAACTTAGTAGACGCACAAGGTGTATCAGTTGCTAGTACTGACTTTGTAAGGAATAACGAAAGAGATAGTAGTAATGTTGTAGTAAACCAAACAATGGACGGTGGTCTGTTTAGTAAAAGTACAGAAGGCTTTACTGTTGGGTATGGTGATACACCGTATGGCCAGTTCAAAACAGTCATTAGCAATACTAAAACAGTTATAGACGTACTTCAACAAAACCAACCTTTCGCTATTAGAAGAAAAGTAGGATCAAATATAGTAGACGGACTAACATTTGATACACTTAATGGAAGATTTGGAATTTTTCAAGATACACCTACTGTGCAATTAGATGTTACAGGCGATGCTAGAATTACAGGCGATTTAACAATTGAAGGTAACATAGCAATTGGCGGCGCAAGCACAATTATTGATTCGGCTGAATTAAGAGTACAAGACCCGCAAATACAATTAGGTATCACAGACGATTCTACACAGTTAGACGATGCAGGAGTTGACGGTGGTGGATTTGTTGTAAACAGTGCTAACGGAAGTAAAGATTTTATATGGAAAAATAGTACAGGAAACTTTACATCTAATCAAAATATTGATTTACAATTAGGTAAATCTTTTAGAATTAATAATAATACTGTTCTTACAGGAAATACACTAGGATCAGGAGTCATTAATTCATCTTTACAAAATGTTGGAGTTTTAACAAGTGTAACTGTAAGCGGAGATGCAAACTTAGGCAGTATAAGTTCACCGAATCCTTTGAATATAAATTCAACAGGAACAATTACAATTAATAGCCAAAAAATTACAGGTGTAGCAGATCCTACAGTAATAGCTGATGTTGCAAATAAAAATTATGTTGATAATCAAATTGCATTTAATCCTATAGCGTTGACATTAGATATTACCGGACTAACAGCACCAAACGGTCCTGGTGTAGGTGATGGCCCTCATTCAGATGTACGAAATATTGTTGAATCAGTATATCCTGCATCTACGTTAGCAAACGGAAAAATTGCTAGAGTACATTGTACATCTTATGCAACTAGTACAATTTCAGGAATTAACATAAATGTATCAACCTCGCCGAATGCTACCGGGGTTTTACAAAAATCGACAATATCTGTAGATAGTGCAGGCACACAAAATGAATCAGTTATACAAGATATAGCATTTATTAATCCAGCTAGTGGTACTGTAGCACTAAATCCAACAAGATATACAATGACATTCACAATAACAGCAGGATCCTGGGCTTGGAACTCCACGGTAGCATATCCATAAGGATCTGATAAATACTTGTAACAAGGGGCTTATAAATTATGGCGTATACAATAAACAAATATGATACTACCCAACTTACAATAGTACAGGACGGTACTATTGATCAAACCACAGACATTAAGTTAGTTGGTAAGAATTATGCTGGGTACGGTGAAATACAAAACGAAAACTTTGTATTTTTATTAGAAAATTTTGCAGGAGCAAACCAACCACCTAGAGCAGTACAAGGTCAAGTTTGGTTTGATACAGCAAACAGCAAATTAAAATTTTATGATGGCGGAAAATGGCGTACAACCGGTGGAGCAGAAATAAGTGCAACAGCACCAGCAGGGTTATCCACAGGTGATTTTTGGTGGGATACAACTAACCAACAATTATACGCATATAACGGAACTGATTTTGTACTTGTTGGCCCCCAAGATGCAGGTACAGGCATTACACAAATGCAAAGTAAATCAGTACTTGATACTGGATCAATTAGTAGAAGTGTAATTGCAGCAACAGTAAATGACGATGTACTATTTGTAATAAGTCCAGTACAATTTACAATCGACAGTACGGATCAGCAGAACGCTATTGCAGGATTTGATGTTATACGCCAGGGTGTTACACTTAAGAATACAACAAATGCAACAGACGGAGTCACAAGTACAGATCATCAATTTCACGGTACAGCATCTAACGCATTAAAACTTAACGGAATTGACGCAAGCAATTATGTTACAGCAAACCCAGGCGCACCGACAGTATTTACTGAAATTACAAACTTCCAAACAGATGCAGGTATTGCAATTGGTGCAGGATTAGATTTAAAGATTTATGTTGAAAACGATAATGAAGGTGTTATACAAAATTCGCAAGGCGATGAAATAAAATTTAGAGTAAAAGAAACTGGCGGGGCAAACGTTAACGTAATGGACATTCGCCCAGGGCAAATTTTACCAGGTATACAAAGTTTAGGCCCAACTGTTTACAAAAATATCGATATAGGGTCTGTAGCAGCACCTTTTGATGATATATACGCAGGAAATTTTTGGGGTATTAGTGAAAAAGCATCAGCATTGCTTGTAAGTGGAAATCCAAGAGTAGGATCTGTTGATAGTGCTGGAGTTGGAACAGGAAATACCATTGCTGTAAGAGATGCCAGCGGTAATTTAAATGCTGTTTTATTCCAAGGTACAGCAACTCAAGCAAGATATGCTGATTTGGCGGAAATTTATACAACAGATAAAGATTATCCTACAGGAACAGCAATGTGTGTAGGAGGCGAAGCAGAAGCAACAGCTGCAAAAGCAAGTTGTATAGCAATAGGTGTTATATCTGCAGAACCTGCATACTTAATGAATAGTGCATGTGACGGTCAAGCAATTGGTCTCAAAGGTCGTGTACCAGTAAGAGTAAAAGGACCAGTATCAAAAGGTATGGCAATTTATGCATGGGAAAATGGAGTTTGTACTACTATACAAACTACAGCATTAATAGGTATTGCACTAGAATCTAGTGAAGACGAGTCAGAAAAGTTAATAGAATGTGTTTTAAAAGTATAAATACATTAACTACGTATTTAAAAAGGAACTAATATGGCAGTATCGGTCGGAACTACAATTAATGAAACGCATTACACAACTTTAAGAAGTGGTATTAATACCGTTATGGGAACGCCAACCGGCAGCGGAAATGGCTCAGCAGGATACAATGTAGGAATTACAGCACCAGCTGTAAGTGTTGGTACAAAAGTATTAGCATCAGATTGGAATGATTTACGTGGAGATATTAGAAAAGCATCAGCACACCAAACAAACAGTGCTGTGGCGCTAACTACAGTTGATACTGATACAGATATTACAGCAGCAATACATAACGAATACGAATCAGCATTAGCAACTGTAACGTCAAATAGATTTACAATGGCAAATGCCCAGAGTACATTAAGTACAGCAAGAACAGATACAAAAACAAACTGGAATGGCACGCAGATACATGATGTACAGTTAACCTGGGGAAGTGCAAACGCATTTAAAGCATTTTGGAACGCAGGCGGAACAGTAAAAGTTACATCTTCGTTATCATATAGTGGTTCAGAAGCAAAAACAAACGACTGGAAAAGCCTAGTTAATGATGCAAAACATGTAGCAATCAATTATACAAGTGCATTTGCAGACGGCGGCGGCAGCCAAGGTACAATTACTAATACAGGTATGTATGATTTGAACACTAATGGCTCTGAAGTGAAAATTTTCCAAGATGGCGGCACAAATCCATATTCAGAAAACGACTATCAAATCTTTATACGCTACATTACTAATGGTATTAGAGTACGTGTAGTATTTAGAGATGATGATTCTGGAGACCAAACAGGATCTGGACCACCAGTAGACGAAAATGTTAAAGGCACATTAACTAGTAATATCTATTATAGACGTGCTACAGGTAGCAATGTGGCAGTTACAGCACCAAGTGTATCCACTGGAAATACTAATACTTTCTAAATAATACTTGACTTTGAAGCACTTTTAGTGTATACTATTACGTATACATAAGGAGATCCAATGGACGAACGGCTAGAAAAAGCACTAGAGTTTTCTAATTTTCTAGATACACAAAATAATCAAAAGCGTATTTTTTTAAAACAGTATAAAGAAAATCTTATACATTATACTCAAGGTCATAAAATAACAGTTACTCAACAACTTATAAGTTTTTGTCAATCGCTTTTAGCATTAGAACAAACAAGTACAGTTTTACTTGACGATAACGAAATACCATTTGATGTAGAGGATTTACAGGAATTTACAAAAGAAATTCTTGGAGTTTATATTTTTGCATGTAGAAAATACTCTACAGATTTTGCTGATATTAAAAAACATAGATCAGTCGAAGGGTTAATTGATATATGAAAAAAGGCGTAGTGTTATTTGCCTTTAACAACACTGAGGTTGATTATGTTAAACAATCTGTATATTGTGCAAAAAGGATCAAACAATATTTAAATTTACCGGTCCAGCTTATTACTGATGCTGTTGACTATATAGAATCTGCATATCCTTTTTATGATAGATATATAGATCATATTACATATAGTCCTGCTCCATCTGGTTCAATAAAACATTTCTATGACGGAATATATGCAAAAAAGTCTCTGGAATGGAAAAATAACATAAGAGATAGCGCATATGATTTAAGTATCTTTGATTGTACTATTGTAATGGATACAGATTTAATTGTTAGTAATAACAAATTACTAAAATGCTTTGATATGCAACAAGATTTTATGATTGCAAAAAATTACAGTTTAGTAAATCAGTCAAAAACTTATCCACAATTAGATAGAATAAGTGACGCAAGTATTCCTATGTATTGGGCAACTATACTTTACTTTACAAAAAGTGAAATTGCAAAACGTGTATTTGACCTAGTAGGGCATATAAAAGAAAATTACAATTACTACAGACTTGTTTACAATATTTCTGAGAAAAAATTTAGGAACGACTTTGCATTTAGTATTGCTGTTCATATGATGCGTGGCTTTGTTGAAGATAGTCATTGGCCTATGAATATTCCCAGCGACATGTGGGTGTCTATTGATAAAGATATTCTACAGGATATTAAGGAAAATAAAATTAAAATTTTAGCACAAAAAGATTATGATTATGTAGGAGTCAAACTTACAGACGCAACAACACATATAATGAATAAATTTAGTTTAAATTCTTTTATAGACAAGGAGTTTGTAAATGAGTAACGGCATATGTTTAATTGCACAAAATAATTCTGATACAAATTACATTAGACAAGCATATGCACTTGCTTTAAGCGTTCTTTCTAATTCCCCAGATACAAATATAAGTTTAATTACAGATGACAAAGTACCGTATGATGTTTTTGACAAGGTTATCCCTATACCATGGGGTGATATGTCATATAATAATTGGAAGATCGAAAATCGTTGGAAGGTTTATCATGCAACACCTTACACCAATACTATTGTTTTTGATGTAGATATGTTAGTTTTAGACCCTATTGATTTTATTTGGCCAAACGTGCATGAGCTTGCTTTTACAAACACAGTTACAACTTATAGGAATGAGTTAATTACAGACAAATATTATAGACAAACGTTTGAAGAAAATAATTTACCAGATATCTATAGTGGTATGTATCAATTCAAAAAATGTACTAATGCACATGCATTTTTTGTGTTGCTAGATTTAATAATGAGGAATTGGAGGGTTTTTTATGAAAAGTATGCACCAAAAAAAATGCAAAATTGGTGTAGTGTTGACGTTAGTATTGCAATAGCACTTAAAATTTTAGGTATTGAAGGAAATGCATTAAACAAAAATAGTGCGTTGTCATTTACACACATGAAACCAAAAATTCAAAATACACAACATTTATTAACAAAATGGACAGACTCATTGCCGGTTGATTTTGGAGAAAAAGGATTATACATTAACGGATACAAACAGTCAGGAGTGTTACATTATGTAGAAGATAATTTTTTGACTAACGATGTTATAAAATGGCTAGAGGAGAAAGTTTAATGTTTTTTGTTTACTATAATGAACAAGGTAAGATTACATCAGTATCTAATGAAATAAGCAAAAAAGAAAATTGCATTGAGATTAGCGAAACTTTATTTAATGAATTCAATGACGGTGTAAAAGAAATGAATAATTTTATTGTAGTTGAAGACATTAAACAAAAAGGAAAATTTCATGTAGTATCTGTGAATTATGATTCTAATACTTTGCAACAACACACAGGTATAATTAAAAAATATAATTCAATAGACAACGGTATCCAAATTGTACAAAATAAAAATAATTGGTGTGTAAATAATTTTATGGATGGTGCAACTTGTACATCTTTAACTTTAGGAGATGATTATATCAAAGAATACTATGTTGTAGATGCAAACAATAGGTTTATTCTACACGATACATTTAGTGTTAATCTAAAAAAACTAGCACAAGTAGAAAATATAAAAGTAGCAAATTCTCAAAAAAATAAAAACGTATCTATATTTACAGCAAGTTCACATATAGAACATATACACAGCGGAGATATGAATGAAAATAATTGATTACGATATAATTTATTTGTCATACGACGAACCAAATGCAGAAAAAAATTATGCAGACTTACTTACAAAAGCACCTTGGGCTAAACGTGTACACGGTGTAGAAGGATCAGATGCTGCGCATAAGGCTTGTGCTAAATTAGCAGAAACAGATAGATTTATTACAGTCGATGGCGACAATACAATAAGAGCAGATTTCTTACAACAAGAATTAGATTTATCTCAACATGATGATCTTAGTCAAAGTGTGATCAGCTGGTGTGGAAAAAATACTATAAACGGATTAATGTATGGCAACGGTGGTATAAAATGCTGGCCAAAAGAACATGTTTTAAACATGCGTACTCATGAAAATTCAGATCCAGATAATGTTGCAGCACAAGTAGACTTTTGTTGGGATCTTAATTATATTCAACAAAATAGTTGTTATTCAGATGTACATAATAATGCTACAGCTCAACAAGCATGGCGAGCCGGTTTTAGAGAAGGTGTAAAAATGGCATTAGACCAAGGAGCAAAGCCGAGCAAAGAAGATTTCCTAAATGGGCACTGGAAAAATTTACATAGATTATGGATATGGTTAATGATAGGTGCAGATGTAGACAATGGTTTATGGGCTATATATGGAGCCAGAGAAGGACTAGTGAAAACAATGTTAACTGATTGGGATTATGTTAATGTTAGAGATTTTGAATACTTAAATAGCATGTGGGAAGAAAAAGCAAAAGTGGAATCTAAAGCAATGCTAATAGATGCTATAGAAGTATTAGGAGCATCGTTAATAAACCAATTAGAAATTCCTATAGGACAATTACCTTTAGATGATCAACAAAGTAAATTTTTTAAACATGTATATCAAAATCCTAGTAGAAATCCAAAAGAACAATTTGTAATAGATCCAGAATGAATGATTTTAAAACAGTAAAAAAAGACTTAGATAATGTAGGTTGTGGTTTTTGTTTAGCAAAATGGACACAAGTAACTACACACCTCGGTGCAGGTATTACACATAGTTGTCACCATGTAGGCGCACATAAAATTCCACTAAATGAATTAGAAAATAATCCTAATGCTTTACACAATACTTCGCAGAAAAAACAAATGCGTAAAGAAATGTTATCTGGCCAACGTCCAGAGGAGTGTGATTATTGTTGGAGAATTGAAGATAATACTTCAGAATATAGCGATAGAGTCTTAAAAAGTTCTAGACCCTGGAGCCAAATAGATAAAGATAAGATACTACAGAATTCTTGGGATGAAGACATATATCCTAGATATGTTGAAATAAGTTTTTCAAATGTATGTAATTTTAAATGTACATATTGCGGCCCACCATTTAGTAGTAAGTGGACAGAAGAAATAAAATCAAAAGGCCCGTATAAACTAAAAGGAGTTCATTATAACACTATAAAACATAATGAAGTTTTGATTCCAGAACGAGAAGAAAATCCATATATTAAAGCATTTTGGAAATGGTTTCCAGAGGCAGTAAAACACATGCATACATTTAGGATAACTGGAGGAGAACCTTTACTCAGCAAGCATACAAAAAAGGTTATAAAGCATTTAATCAAAAACCCTCAACCAAATCTCAACTTTTCTATTAATACTAATGCTTGCCCTCCTAATAATATATGGAAAGAATTTATTTCTTTAATAAAAGAATTAGAAAAAACAAAAAGTGTAAAAAGTTTTACATTATTTACTAGTGCAGAAAGTTACGGCGAACAAGCAGAATATGCAAGAGATGGAATGAACTGGAATTTATTTGAAAAAAATATAGAATATTTTTTAAGTAATTTAACATCTAAAGTTGTTGTAATGAGTGCCTTTAATATTTTAAGTTTACCAACACTTGCTGGATATCTTAGATATATTAATATTTTAAAAAGAAAGTATAAATCTGATCGTGTTCTTATAGACTTTGCTTATGTCAGACATCCAAAATTTTTAGATATTAATATTGCAACTCCATATTTAATTGACAAATATTTAAAACCTTGTATAATTTATGTAAAAGAAATGCAGAGATTTTCTGATTATGAATTTTTAAAAATAAACCGTATTTACAAAGATTGTTTATCTAATTTTGAAAACAAAAAAAATGTAACATTAGATAGATATAGATTTGTGCAATTTGTGAACGAGTATGATAAAAGAAGAGAAAAAAACTTTTTACAAGTTTTTCCTGAATTTAAAGATTTTTATAAAACGTGTGGAGCACATGCTAATGTATGATATTGCTTTCATAAGTTATGATGAAGTTGAAGCTGATGAAAACTGGAAAAAGTTATTATCAAGGTATCCTTATGCAAAACGCACACACGGAGTAAAAGGTATACATCAAGCTCATATTGCTGCTGCAAAAAAAGCACTTACACCAATGGTTTGGTTTGTTGATGCAGATGCAGACATCAAAGATGATTTTGATTTCAGCTATATTCCTCCAAGAAGAGATAGAGATGCTGTGCATGTATGGCGCAGCCAAAATCCTATAAATGATTTAGAATATGGCTATGGCGG
>Ga0213867_1000719_pt1 | contig 14736 bp, 9 predicted proteins | sample PICome_12_FD_160120 | JGI IMG/M metagenome (GOLD analysis project Ga0213867, IMG submission 160120) | Coastal seawater microbial communities near Pivers Island, North Carolina, United States - PICO540 | ecosystem: Environmental > Aquatic > Marine > Coastal | place: USA: North Carolina | collected... | reverse complement strand
GAACGCGAAATCCACAAGATTCACACAGTTAAACATAACACATATTCGTTCTCGTTGTTACAAGAGTTACAAAACAACCTAAATGATGCATGATGCCATCATCTCTCATTTCCACATCTATACGACCATACTCACATCCAACATCTTTGCAGGATCACAAACCATCCCGACATGTTTCACAAATACAAGAAAACAAATCCTTTTGACGATGATCATGATGACGATAATCACCAGACATTATCATCATCCAGTGGGCAGCAGCAGCATCGGCAAGAGTCGAATGTTAGAAGTAGCATGTTGGAATCCGCCTTACTTCAAAATAATTACAGCAGCACGGTTCATCCTTCGTCGTCGTTACCGTCAATGTCATCGTGGTCTCCAAACGTTCTTTCTTCTGCCAGTAATAATGATGATATGAAAAGCACGAATCCGTTTGATGAGGATTATAAAAAGAAAAGGAGCAGCCTCGATGAAAGTGTTCGATCGCATTATGGGTTGAGTGATGATTACGTATTTGATATTAGTTTTCATGATGAAGGAGGTGAAGGTGAGGATGATGAGACTTCTGTGCAGGCAATGAAACATAGAAGAAGGGTGAAGAGAAGTGATTTTGAGGATTCAAGTTTTGGTAATAATAGTAATGGTCGAAGAAGAAGATATTGTTCGACATCAATTGATCACGAGGATGACGATAGTTATTCACATCGTCGAGTGCTAACGGAAATTCTCGACCATTCGAAATCAATTGATCATCATCATATACATTCGCACAAGATGATTTATTTGGAGGATTTAGGTACTGCAAATAGCTGGATTGTGCTGTTGATGCCATACTTATCTCTTCTTCTAGCGCTCATGATAGACTCCGTAGTCAAGCATTCGTCGGCTTTCACGTCTCGTATTAATTTTGATCATTTACATCTGCTTGATTTAAATGCTACGAATAATGCTGTTGAACACAATGGTTGGAGTAACGTTGAGAATAGTTTGTTTCATTTTAACTTTATGAGCAATGACGACAAAGAGGCCGATATGCTTGTGTATCAATCCAGCATTCTTCTGCACGATGTGGACCCTCTTTCTTCGAGCGTAAGTATGTTATTAAAATTTAATGAATCCGCTACAAGAAGTGATGATGATTATGGCAACACAGACGTTTTGGAAGCGTCATTCAATATATTCCAGCAAGAAAACGATGATCATACGAAAAACCATGAGTTCGACAAAAAATGGAAGCTGGTGGAGCATATACCTCCATTTCAATTACCATTATCTTTCATCATCAATAGTAAAAGCAGCGCAACGATTACCTCAGAATTCGATTTACCCCTTGGTTTATTTTATGGAACCGAGCTTCGAGTAGATTTTGCTTTACACGAGTCATCGCTGGTTGAGAGTCATACGGTGGATCTTGCTGTTACATATCATAATATCGGATACAGCCGCCTAAACATTGCAATCCGCTTATCATTGCTGACAGCATGTTGTGTATTTTTACTAAATTGGTTCTGGAAACTAGGTTATCGTGGCTTCTTTCCTTCTTGTCGATGTTTCCAGTCGAGTCGATTTTTCTATGATAGTAAGTATCATGAAATGTTTTTTGGTATGCACATCTTATTTGTATTTCGAATCATTTCATCATTCACCTACACTTTGTATGAATTTCAGCGTCATCTGATATATTGGAAAACCCATGGGTAGTTATGCCGGAGAGACGTTACCTTTTCTTTTTGATTATTGGAGCTATTCTTGTCATTAACCCCTTGCTCGGATACCTCTACTTCCAACAACCACTTTATGCTAATTCTCGTTTGAGAATGCTGTCGGACTTTATTGGTACGTTGGTGTTAAGAGTGTTTTATATTTTCGTTCAATTAGTATTGGAGTTGGAACTCAACACGTTCTGTTGAAATTGAATTTATACAATATTCGAACAGTCAACATGGGCATATTTGTTATGTTATTTTCTTGGCACAACGTAATTCGTTCGCTGAAATATCACACAGCTGACCGTACACGTAAACGATACCAACGAAGAAAAATATTAGGAGATCTTTACGACGTTGCATCTCACGTAACACAAACTGCAGACGATGTACGCGACCGTATCGCAGAATACCTTCGCACATACGGCGATGTGGAAGGAATATTTGCCCAAGAATCATCTCTCTATTTGAAAAGCGATCCTAACAGCGAAGACTGGTTGGATTACATCTGGCTCACCTTTACTTTTCTTTTATTTTCATGTGCGCTTAGTTTCTGGTTTGCTTCCTTGAGTCACCAAGACGACGTCGATAATCCATTGCTGTTTCGCTTGGTCCAGTCAAGTTTAGACCTTTGTGTCTTTTTATGGATGGTGCTTATTTTTATCAACACGTGCATAACCGCAGATGCTCTGAGTGCGCAACGCTTCCTCGCTACCCGGGCAGCTCAACTGGCATTCCGAGTTTTGGTTAGCATCCAACTGCTAGGCGCTGTAGCTTTCATTTTTATTGTGCTGAATACGAAACCCATCTATAACATAAGCTACGCGATTCAACAAGCTGCTGGAGGTCCCGGTGTTATGTTGTACTCGTACATCTCTACAGCGACTGCAGCGTATATATTTTCCGCTTGTGATGCTAATGACCTAGAGTTGGAACGTCAGCGCGATCGATCTTTCGTACTCGATAAACGGCATATCGTCACATTGGCACGAAAGACGCATACTTGGCGAATCTTTCCGTTGCCGATCCTTCGAATGGATGAAGAAAATGCTAAACGTTATCACGATAGCAACAATAACTCCGTGCTCGGCTTATACATGCCCGTATTCTGCGTTGAAACTGCGTGTTGGCTTATGGAAGCGAGCTGGAACTCGTACTATAACCACAGCGATAATGTAAACAAGTATAGTCACAACAGCACTAAACTAAAGACAGTCGATCAGGATCAAAGATCCTCCGCCATGGGCACACAAAACCTAGGCGCGTTGGGCCTAAACTTGGAACACGTCGTTCACTGCGATAAAACCGATACGTGGTCTTATGTTTGTAGCAATGCCCATGCACAAGTCGACGGCAACGAAGATAACATCGTCGTCGTAATCTTTCGCGGTACCGCGAGCATTACAAACGTTATCAATGATTTAAAATTTCGTCTTGTCACGTTGAACGAATGCAAGTGCGCCGATATTGTTACTGAGCGTCCAACGATAACTTTGAGTAGTGATGGGACTAAGTGCACTGCTGCTGCCGATTACGAAATTGACATGACATCGTCAAATGCTCCTTATAATGCGGCGGCTGCAAGAATACGTGTGCACGAAGGATTTGGTAGGGCGTACGCTAACATTCGGAAACAGCTAATCAAATATGTAGTGCAGGTGTATCAGCGTCAGTATGTCAAGGCTCTGAAGCGGTGGCGTTTATCCAAGTTAAGGAAAGGTGTTCGTCCTTATTTTTCCTTACCGAAAATTTATTTGACAGGCCATAGCTACGGTGGATCCAATGCTCAATTGTTTGCGCTCGATCTGTCGAATAACTTTGCTTTGTATATTAATCCTATCGTCAAACGTGACGTTCCCAGCATGAACGATAGCACTGCGGAACGAGTCAATGAAGATTTTATGGGCGATTTGTTGTCACCGAATATGTTATCTACTATCGATTCATATAATGATAATTACATGTCTTGCGCTGAGTTCGATGAGGAATCACTTTTACGCGATAAGCGTGAATTATTGTTTCAACCCCCAATAGCAGTATATACATACGGCCAGACTCGGGTAGGCAATCGAGCATTTGCACGTGAATATAAGCGAAAGGTCCCGCATACATTCCGCATATGCGCTGAAGGAGACGCGTTAACGACCCAACCAGTTTCCGGCACCGGTCCTTTGCTGTCTTTTATTAGATTTCGTTCAATGTGGTACAAACACGCTGGATTAGAAGTTGCTCTAGATGAAGGTAAAACTGGAAACATTCTCGTAGGGCCAACGATTGTCGAGACTCTGTTTCGCTTCACGAAAGTGCGCACGAACTTAGAAGCTCATTCACTGGTCAGATATAGAGATTGTTTAGAGAAAGCGTTGTCTGAACGGGAACTTGAGGAGTATTATGAAGGCCATTTGGAAAATGAAGAGAAGGCAAAACGCAATAATAAGAGGTTTGGAAGGTTTCGCAAATCTTCTCTTTTATCTTCCGAAGTAAGTGGAGGCTTAAAAAAGGTGCCTTCCTGGTTGACAAATATTCAACGTTAAACCGTATTACCATGATTGAGAAGAGATGTTCAAGGCTCTGCACCTAAAGATAGAAACATGCTCTCACTTATTTGACTCTTTCCCAACAAAGACAAAAAAGAATTTAAAACTTTAGACTAAGACCTCGTTCTACGAAGACAATTTATAATTTTCTCGTAGAAATAACTCAACTTGGACTCAAATCTATTTTGATTACAGCTTTACAGATACATAAAAGCATTATCTATTTAGTTTTGAGGGAACTAGTTGTAAAGATAAAAGATACACCAGTGCGAAACTCTCGAAAGGGCGGTAATCGCTTTTCCGGCGAGGTAGAGATCGTGGCTGCCGTGAGCAAGCTTCCTTCGAAGCGCGCTCATGGTATGGTCACGAGATCTATGGCGAAGCGGCTCCCTGTCGTCTTCATGGCATTGCCTTGAGTTATCGGTACGTGCTTGCAAGTGTCTCTTTGTTTTTGTTGTTGCTTTGGTAGTGTTCGCTCATCTCGATTATCTACTTTTCAGACATGTATGGGAGTCGTGGACCTGCTAACTGGTTTTTTTCAAAACCGACGATGAAGAGTTTTTGGCAAGTATTGTGACTTCGAGATGTAAACCTGTAAAGTACTAAAAGCCGCTCAGCGGTGCTCGGTTTGGGGTCCCGGGCTCTCAACGTCCCCCGGCAGTCTTTACATTTCGAAGGCTGCATTATTTGTCACTGCTTTGATTCGAATCATTATTTTGTGTTTGTTTGAATGTGTGCTTGTATGACTATCATCATTATTTATTCAGGTACGTTCATCTGTCGCTCTAAATAATTACAATTTACCTATGGACTCAATTCGAATTTCGTTTTATATTATTTTACTTTCGACTTGAGCCTACCGATTCGTGATACAGTTCGAGAAATAATCAAGGCGCATATTGAAGCGTCTCAGCACTTTCTTTACTATATTTTCTCGTTTTTTTTGTTTTATATGAATGCAGTCTTGATTACATGTATAAAAAAATTGTAAAGTTTATAGCTGGGTTTTACAAATTACATCCATTAACAGAGTCAATAGAACGTTCAACATCGCAGTAATAGATGCCATAATTCTTTTCTCTCCTGCTCACACGAATCGTCATACACTTAATTTGAATCAATTATTACAGTCATATTTAATAATTTATATAATTACAAAGAAGTTGGAAGGCGTGCTTAAGGCAGTTACAAACCTACAATCATTCTACTTCGAAGTAGTAACGAAGTATTATCTCTTTGCACCAGATTTGACGAAAATGCTATGCTCTAATTGGCTGATTTTGACGTGTGATGGTATCAAGATGAAACAATCCAATATTGTAGAACAGAAGAGGCGACATAAGTGAGAAAAATTAACATTGCCTACGTATGTTCAAGGACTTTCCGCGTCTATGTTATAGGCATACAATCACTTAAAAAATACCTTTCTGAGACACGTGCATTACGATAATATTTCCATCGGGGAAGCGCTCATTTAAGTCCTCTCCATCAAACCCCGTTAGTACAACGACTTCAATACCTGATTTGTCCTCAGCTTCGCGAACGGTCGCATCAATCACATAATGCTCTAATGTCGTGCGCCCGGCGTATGACAACTCTCCATCATCAAATGAGAACAAAACTATTGCACCAAATCGACGAAGAATTAGGATAATAAAATCATTTTGACAGAGGATAATGGCATAAGGCGTATGCCCCATAATCATATGTTCAGGACATGATAATTGCCTCATATCCTTGACAGAGATTATGCGCGAAACACAAACTTCATCTAATGCCAAAGTAGTCGGTCCATCCTTTCTATCTGGTGGTATCTTGGAAATTGTACTTAATTTTAGAATGATATCGTGACCATTTTCTTCGGTTTGTTGTGCCATGCAAATCAAAGGCCTGAATGGCGCATCGTCAGCTCCGAGAGAGGGTGGGCGAAAAAACGAGCATCCCTGGATATTAGTACTAACGCAGAGTGGTATCGCATGAATATTGCTTCCTAAGAGAAGACACCATGCCTCAAGTTTATTATCTTCTTTTAAAGTCGATTTCGGTGTTGTTAAAACCAACGCAATAGTCGACCGTGACTGCCGGCCAGAGAACCCGTTATTGCCACCTTCTTCATAAGAAATGATCCGTTTGTCCTAAAAGGTAACTTTGTTAGCAACACAGCCATCAAGTAGAAAAAAAGCATTACTTACTTGCAGTTCTGCACTTCGTTTCCACCTAAAAAAATACATTAAGCATTACTGCTTTCGTTGAAGATATAAAATTAGTTCACGACTTACATTCTTCTCGGTCTAGAATCCTTTTCCAACGGCATCCAATGAAATCCTCCTGCCGGCGTTACAAGCATGAATGTAACGTCTGATCCATGTGCTTCTGGAGGAAGGCAACGCCAAAAATTGAGCTTTGTTGTCATCTGCTGGCTTGCCTTAAATATAATGAAAGTCAAAGCGAGGAAGTAAATGTTGAAAAAGAATCCCAATAAACTTACAACTGCTAGTTGCTCGTCAACGTCGATTACAGTTAGTAAATTCGACCCAGCTGCAAAGCAACACATATATTCCGTCTCATCCGGAGTTTTGGTAATTATCGCACCACTCGCACCAACAGAATATATTCGGGAAGGGGGATCTTCTAACGCATTGAAAAGTATGGTTTTCTCAGATCCACAAACTGCAATACATCCAATATTTTTTTTATGAGAAAGAACAAATCCACCATTATTACCTCCGAAATGTCTTGCTGCTGGAGGTCCACGTACTATTGCAGCAGCCGCGGACAATCCTGCTTCTTTTGACAAAGGTCCATAAACTTCAAATGAAAACGAAGCTGACAGTGTGATTTCTGAATTTTTTGATGTTGCAGAGTCAATGCTAGTATTTTGTGGAATGAAATCATTCGCGAATCCCATATTTTCGTCAACTTTTGTATCTTTTGGAAACATATTTAGATTGCCAGCAACGTGGGACTGATTCGATTTGTTCCCACCATCATAATCCACCTTAGCTGTAGCTTTAGTAACAATCGGGCCAGCATTATATTTCTCTGCCAATGGATAACTCAAATCATCAAAACCGAAGTTAGTCGGATAATTATTTTTCGGGAAGACAGCAATTTCTGATTCTGGGACATCAAACTTGTCCATAATTACCCCGGAATCGGTCAAGCCCTTTTGAAACTCATTCAAATCTTTATCAAAATTTACACTTGTAGAATTGTTGGTCGACGGGATAATGGCGCTTTCATTTTCTAGGACATGAAATGAATCGACAGTCACTCCATCTTCAACAAGATCATCACTTGTTGGGAACATTTCACTTTCAATTTTGAAGGAGTAAAATTTCTTTTCAACAGTTGATGCCTGCTCTAGTTCTGGTAATCCTTTTGTGGAAGCAGAAGCGTCATTAAAGATTTCGGTATCTTCCCAATCAATCGTAGGCTCATCATCGTTAACGTCAAACGCATTCGTCGCAAGTTCCCCATCATCCTGCCAAGAAAATGGTGATGTGACCGCATTTGAATCAAAAAGATCTTTGTCACGCGCATCAGAGTTTTCGTTAGCGCTAAAGCTGAAGGTTTGCCCAATGCTTTTCGTGGACAAACCATCATCGAAGATTTTATCTTTACTGGTAAAGGATAACGAATGATGATCCTTCAATTGCTTATCAAAATCACACGAAAATGATTTTCCTCTAGGTGCGACTAGATGCCTTTGTGATAAAGGTGAAATTTTCGGCGTTGTAAGCAATGGACTAGCGGAAATGTCAACATTTTGTTTATTTCGAATTTTAAAGCGAAACTTTGATTTCCTTTCAGCCAAGCTTAAATATTCAAACCTATCCAAAATCATTTCAATAAGTCAACCGACCATACCGCAATTGAAAAAACTAAACACTTACATATCTCGTTGTATATCTTCTTTGTCCCTTACACGGCTCCATACTCGCAGCTCTGTCATTCGAAAACCAGCCGTGGCTCCAAGACCAAACAAGAGTGCAGATTTACTCATGTACTCGTCAATATCTCCATCTGGTGGGGAAAAAGATACACTAGATCTCAATACTTCTTCTCCTTTAACGTATATGATGATATTTGTTTTGAGTGGATCCATATCCTTGGAAGTCATTGTGAGACATACATGATTCCATCCGCCAAAGCCGTCATCCCGTTGCCACGAAATAATCGAAAGCTGCTCCATCTCCCTAGCAGTCGACACTGATGACATGTTCGTTCTAAATTCAAGATGACCTGAAGTCAGTAAGATAAGTTCCCACAGACAGCCTCCCTCATTATGTTCCAGAAAGCACAGTTTTGAGACATCTTTCCCATGTGAAGAAAGAGTGCGTCTCATCAAGCTGACGTTGTTATTCATGCCATTTTTAACTGACGCTGTGTTGAACCAAAATTCGATTGAGCACGATTTGCGGCTCGACTTATTCTCCGCGTGTAATATTCCTACGTCGAGACTGTTCCCTCTACAAATGTCCAGAAACAAAGCACGAGGTATCTCACTCTCATTGTTTTCAAAAACCAAATCAAAGGGCTGCTTAACTTTTGATTCTTCGCCTTCATCAACTCCACAAGTTGTCTCCTCCAGCCGTATGGTTTCAGCACCTAAAATAAGCCCTCTGTGATTGTGTTTTGATAAATCGTTGACAGTAATCCAGTCTTCACCCACTTCCTCAGAAGCTCCTTCTGAGAAGCGGAAATACGCCGAGACGTAATCTTTCAGTGAAGCAAAACAAAAAATGGTGAATATAAGTAAATTATCCCATTAAATCGCAACATATATGAGCGTACCCATATCATCTCTTCCTTCTCCGACTCCGTTAGTCCATTCATATTTTCCTGGTACATCTTTCTCGTTTTGACTTTCGTTGATATCGTCCATTTCCGAAGCGGCTAATATATTGCGCAGTGTCTGTTCTCCGCCGAGCGAGTCATTTTCTAAAAGTTGCGGCCTTCTCCGTCCAAGCCATTCATCAAATGTATTCAATGCAAGAAGTTGTTTATGACTATTGGACTCCCCCTTATTCCTAAAGCAAATTAATTTCAACGCGATGTAATCATAAAATCGAATGTTAACAAATAGCTTACCACACATGATGCGAATCCTGTAATGGCGTATTCCATCTATCATTGTTTACTTGTTTAGTTTTATCATTCGATTGCTCAGTCAAATGTTGCGTAATAGCAGAAGTTTGAAACTCGGTATAATCACAATTAGAAATTGGTGGGATGCAATCAAAGTCCACGTCTATTTCTTTTCTTTCTTCGTCTGATCGATTGTCTTCGCGCCTTCTCTGTTTCTCCTTCAGTTGTAACAATAACTTCGCAAATTTACCCGTCTGATTTTGCTGTGTCGCTAAAATATCCAAAGATTCCATTCCAATATCATCGGCTTCTCGGTTCAAAAGTAGTTCGATAAGGACTCGATTTGCATCTTCATGGCCAGAGTACTGCAAGTAAGCTATAGCCTTTGTAACGTCACCGGCGCTCAAAGAAGACAGTGCTAAACTCATCGACATAATATTTCGTGCTCGTCTACCAGTATAACCACCGATACAAGGTAAGACTAGATCCGGATTATTTAAAAGTTTTTTCCTAATCGATGAAGGCAACCACTCTGGAAGAACTTGTGAAGTCGATGCAGATGATAACTGAGTTGTTCCAAGTAGAAGAAGTTTTGCTGCTTCAACTTTTTCGTGGGCAAGAAGGACTTCGTACACGGTGTCTGTCAAACCAATCCCTATCAGATTAAATACGAGATCGGGTAAAATCAGATAAATGGAGAATATGTCGAAAAAATTTAAATATGTACCTTTGCAACCGATTCCTTCGTTTTCTCTATGAGGAAAGTGACTATGTTTTCGACCAAATTTATTGATAACGTCACGCAAAATGTTTTCGTCTGGAAGACAAAGAGCGTTACAAACGAATGGTTCTAAAAGAGAAGCTAAAGGTTGTGTTATCGCCATTGGGAATTCAAATTCATCATCATGAGAATGACAAACGAATTCGGACGAATCAAAGTAAACAAGCCGATCGGAGGTAAGTTGTAGTAAAGAATAACGTTGATTCTTCGACGACTTTGGAAGGTTACAGATAACTCCAGTAGAAAATGTGCTAGACGTTAAACAATTTAGATATCGTAGAGAGGGTGAATTTCCTAACATCAAAAATATACTATTATGTACAAAATAACAAAAAAATAAATTGCATAGAGAAAACTTGCCTGGAAAATCAAGGAACGCAACACAATGAGAACCCAGGCCACATATTGTCGCACAGTCGATATTTCCACGGTACTCTGATATTTTCATCAAATCTTGATTAAATATAACTACTCTTTGATTCGTTGCCAGTGCAAAGCATGTGGATGTCGCGAGTGCTTTCATACTCAATACATTTTCTCCGTAATCAAAGATTATATTTGACTCTTCCGAATTTCCTCTTATCAAACACTGCTGGTCACCATTACTAGCAACAATATAAATTTTTTGAGTGATATAAAATATACGTTTCCCCACTAGACCTCCGCTTAGCTCTGTTGAATTAGAGTCTTGCAGGAATGATGATATCGAAATATTCTTGTAACTTATAGAATCCCCACTGGGACTTAGCAAAAGTAACTTAGTTTCATCGATGAAAGCCACATCTCGAGCAAATGTTTTGGCGCAAACGATTTGTCTAGATTGAATTTGGTATACAAGAAAACAAGAACAGTCTTGCGCAAAACGATCCACTTTCAGCATAATCACGACAAGGTTTCGGTTTCGACGCAAGTCACACGGAATTAAATTCCAATCAGAACTGGGAAACTTCATTTCACATAAGAGCTCGGATTTAGCTCCACCAAATGTAAAGCCATTACCGTCCTCATCTTCTCGATTATTCGTCTCATCTGGAAAACATGTAGTCATACATAACCAATGACGTAACCTGTACAATTTACGATCGAATTTCGATAGTATATAAACACATTTATCATCTTGGCGTTCACATAAACCACCAGAATCTGTAAGAATGTTGCCTGCATGCAAAGGGACGGGCATATGATCAGATATCGGCACCGAGACCTCTTCTTCAAACCCAACTGTAAACTTTCTTGCAACAAACTTTCCGACGTACTGGCAAATAAATCCCGGTAAAATATGCAATAAACCTGGTTTTGAATCTTCAAAGTAAACAGATTTCAATGTTCCACGTGCGGGATCCTCATTTGATGTGTTAGCAGTAAGTTCTAGAACATCTAAAGACGCAGAACTTACGACAGCGAAAGTAGGAATATCATGTTCGAGCCAGCGTAAGTGGATAGGAGTAGACATGGATGTATAGTCTTTCGCTGCTATCAAACCTTTTGCTTCAATATCATAAACGGTGATCTCGCTTGTTGTCGCAGTTAGAATGAATGGTAACATTGGGTTGACTGATATTTGTAGACATGCACCTGTAAAATGTATTCGGAAGAATTCAGGATTTTCCTTCTGTCTTGTAAACATCTAAGATTACTTACCATTCAGAGGATATCGATTTGTAAGGTGCAAAATACGATCCTTCCTTTTCGTGAGCCCTCCGTAGGAAAACACCAAGATTTCCTGCTCGCATCCCACGACTATACTTTTAAAAGTATCACTGCCTTCCATTGACTTTATTTTCTGATCACTGGTGACAACTGGAATGAAAGTGCCCGCTGATACTTTGGATGCGTACATTTTTTTCTCAGTTGAAGCTATAAAAATCATTCCATCCGTAACACACAATGTATCGTAAATTGAATTCCGTGGTTGTGGGAAGACTGCTTGTAAAACTCCAGTAGGCCAAGAATAAACAAGAGTTACCATGACTTCAAAGGGGTCACTTTCATTCGATGTGGTCATTAGCCGAGCTGCAGCACATAGGCGTTTCCCGCCGACGACAATGTTCATCAGGTCTACCGATAAAATTGTTTCACCATTGCAAATATCGTGCTGGGCACATTTCTTTTCCAAATCTAAACTATGCACTTGAACTGTGTTGGTAACGCAAAAATTTTCTTTATCAACCTCAGCCTCGACAAGGTATGTTCGATTATTTGAATGTTGTCCTTCATCAGAACATGCAAATACTAGACCTCCAGTGTTTTTGTTTATATCAGCAATAACTGGCAAAAGACCGCGAGGCAAGAACAACGTTTCTGACAATAAATGAAGACAGGATTGAAAAGACTCCATGCTTTCTACAGAACTTTGTTCTTGCGTGTGTTCGTTGCGAAACTCAGCACTGACCACAGTAGTAGAGCCCATCAATGAAGACGTCGCACTAGTATCTAACGGAGCCACGGATATACCTGTTTGAGCCACGTTACTTCCGCTTGGATCGATCTGTCCATTATCATTGCAGGAATCTACAGGACCATTTGACTCATCATCATTTTCAAGACTTATCTTGCTAGCGCTGTCAACATCAAAATCTGGATCATTTTCAAAAGATTTAGCGAATATCTTGTCTGAAGTCTTTGGTGTTCTCGCTTTTTGGGATTCAACCTCATCATCTGAACATGAGAAAATATTATGTAAGAGAATATACGTACCCGGTGCTAGTTTTACAAGAAATAAAGCTTACCGGGTCTAATCTCGTCACCTTCTTTATCTTTAAGCCAGCTTGTAGGATGTTTTGCAATTGTTGATCGGTGATCGCTTGTTTCTATCTCAAAAAATTCAATTTCACAAGAATTAGGTATAGAAGATCAGTTGCAGAAAAAACTAACCTTTCGCAATATCTTTTGCCGAGGTGCTGTTCTTCATCATCAAAGGAGGGGATTTGGTTGCCACTTCGTTGTCAACTTCATCGTCTAGAATCAAAAATTGATAAAATTAAGTATAGATATTCATACTTTCAACACCACAACAGGATTTATGTAAGTGCCATACCTGGAGCCTCACGTCCTTTATCCGACGACTTTATCGAATAATTGCTGGAACTCTCATCTTTGATCCAACTTGGCCTTGTAACGCCATAACCTCGTCCTTCACTCGCGGTGCTTCGTTCCAGAGACTTCTTCCAACTTGGTTTCATACCTTCCCCTTTTGGAGCAGCTGTTTCCATTGGAATCTCACCGACACTATCACTTCTGATCCAACTTGGCTTTGCAAGGTCACCACTAGATCCTCTAATTGCAATGCTTCGTTTCAGAGACTTTGCCCAATCTGGTTTCATACCTTTCTCAATTGGAATATTTGTGTTCATTGGAATCTCACCGACACTGTCACTTTTGACCCAACTCGGCTTTGAAATGTCGCCACTAGGTCCTTCACTTACAAGTCTTCCATTCAAAGACTTAGCCTGGTTTGGTTTCTTACTTTCTTCACTTGGAACATCATCTACACTGTCGATTTTAACGCAACTTAGCTTTTCAGTTTCATCGCTTCGTCCATTACTTGCAATGTTATCGTTCAGATGCTTCACCCAGCTTGGTTTGATACTTTCCCCACTGGGAACAGCTGCACTAAGTGTAATCTCGCCGGTACGATCACTTTTGACCCAACTTGGTTTTGTTACGTCACCACCTTGTCCTTCACTCCCAATATTCCCCTTCAGTGAACTTGCCCACCTAATTTTATCACTTTCCTTACTTGAAACGATTCTTTCGATTGGAATCTCACCAACACTATCACTTTTTATAGAACTTGGCTTTGGAGGTACATTTCTACTTGACCATTTCATAGTAGGTCTGTTTAGGCTATCCATATCGTCATACTTTTGATCATGAGATGCAGAAGCTATGTCAGTGTACGAGTTCTTCATCCAAATCGTAGGATCTTTTTTAAATTTTGAGCTACTATTAGTGCGACTTGCACCATGAAGAACAATTGTTTCGCTTTCGCTTTCGCCTTCTCCAGTCTCCAACTCATTTTTATTATTGTGGCTGGAAGAATAAATCTCGGAACGACGTTCGAGAGACTGCGGTGCTGACCGATCCTTATCCATACCATCAAATACCTTGTTTGTTACCTGCACTTGATTCACCCTCCCATAATCAACGCTGACGCTATTGTTCACCTTAATGCCAGCTGTAGAGCTTTGCGATGAGGCAGGACGAGGGTCAGCATTAGCAGCATCGAAATCCTCCTGGTTTCCCTTCTCCCTTTTTGAATTTAAGGTGGCCTCTTTGCTCACAGTGCGATCATCTCTCACAATTCCGTTCTTATCAGTAGCTTTTTCATCATTGTTTGAATCGGCTCGTTGTCGTCGTCGAGCCAAAATCTGTGCAAGTTCGTTAGAGACTTCCATTGCGTCGTAACTACTTTTGAATAAATTACAGTTTTTAATTTCTAGAAAATAATTTGATTACTGCTCTACCCTCATAACTCGTAATATCACATTGACATGTTTTTCAGTACGGATTGAAGAGAACCGTAATCGTTGCAGTTTGCAGTGTGTAATTTGTAATCTGTAAACAAGTTTGAAGTTTGACATGTGAGTGATTTTTGAGGGAGAAATATATAATTTCAAAA
>Ga0213867_1000713_pt1 | contig 14797 bp, 21 predicted proteins | sample PICome_12_FD_160120 | JGI IMG/M metagenome (GOLD analysis project Ga0213867, IMG submission 160120) | Coastal seawater microbial communities near Pivers Island, North Carolina, United States - PICO540 | ecosystem: Environmental > Aquatic > Marine > Coastal | place: USA: North Carolina... | reverse complement strand
AAACCTGTATTAAAGCCAGTGTTACCTTCTATTAGTGTTGCAGTAGCGGTAGCTCCTGAAACGCCTTGAATGGTTGCTTCGGCTTGAAAAGCAAGATCGTTAAACTTTGACCTTGAGTAGTAGCCTTTATTAAAGCCTATGGTGGCCATGATGTTAAGCCAGTGTTACGTCTAAATCACCAGTGTTGAATCTAAATACATCCCCTGTGCTAACAACTTTTGATGCGGTTAAGTTTGCGTATGCTAATAAGTTACCTGATGTTAAAGCATCAAAGATACCAACCGCAACTACTGTTCCATAGTTTGCTGTAGCTGTTGGGTATTCAATTGCAGCTGAATTACTGGCTTGTGTTGGGTTTGTGCCAGAAACAGTAAATGCTCCTGATTGTCTTGCGTATGAACCGCCAGTTACTTCAGTACCACCACCTGTGTCTGTTGGTGCTACAGTATATAAAGCAACATATAATGTTCCTGGTGCAGTATAAGCATTACCACCAAATACATGGTCTAATACTTTATCTTCTAAGTAATCACTAAATCCAGCCATATTGTCTCCTAATTATTATTCCAATAATAAATGTTTTTACCAGACTTGCCATAAGTTCTTCTTCTTTGCATTAGAGATCCTTTGCCAAACTCTGCTTTCTCTTGTTCCATTCTCATCTCTTCTAATGCTTTCTCAAATTGTGCTGTAAATAACGGCACTCTTTCATCTTCCATTAGATAGATAGAAGCATGTTTTAAAGCACCATATAAGTAAGCATCTGGATATCCTGTGGATATAAAGTTCGTTGTATTAGAACTGCTTAAAGCATCTATAGTGCCATAGTATGTTAATTGTAGCGTATAACTTGCATCAGGGGTAGGTGCTAACTCTAATGAATTATCTACAATCGCATAATAAATTGGTTGACCAGTAATATTGTTATTGGCCTTTCTATATACATCTAGTGACTCTAAAGACTGTTGAAACAATGGTCTGAAATCGCTTGATGTTATCTCTACATTAATTGCTTCCAACCAATCAGTTGGTAAACTCATATACTGTGCATCCGCTGTAGCAGTAGCACGCTTTACCATGTCTTTGTTTCTTAATCTTCTATTAAACTCTGCTTCAGTTGCATCTATAAAGAAGTCTAACTGATCTGTTAAATCAGACCTGTTTAAGAAGTTTCCAATATTAGTTTTTAATTCATCGTATGTCATACTTTACCTTTCCATGTTCTAAATGGTTTGTTATCTGAATGGTTTAGCCATTTCTTCCATTGCGCAGAATCTTGCGCCCATCCTTCTCGGACTGCTCTTTGATATACTACCATAGGTATTTCTGCCACATGGCGTAAATCTTTACCAGGTGTATATTCAGATAGATTTTTTACATAGTCTAAGGTTGGCTGTATATCCTGCTTTGTGTGATAAACAACTTTATCATCTTCTGTTGCGAATACAGACTTAAAACCTTTCTTATGATCTATTAATGTAGTCTTTGCCATAGACAGATTTTAGCACAAAAAAAAGGGATGCCGAAACATCCCTTTAAGCTAATTAATAAAACTTATGAAGTTGTTAAATCAGCAACGATTCCGTGTGCAGCTTCGTTAGATACTTCTAACCCATACTCACATACAATCATTTTTGTTTCAGCATCGCCTATTGTAGCAATATCAACAGTTTTAAAGTCTCTTAAGTAAGATACTTTAGCAAACTCTGGATCTACTAATAGTAATGATCTTTCTCTTGATCTGTTTGATGGAACGATTTTTAGTTCACCAAAGTCAGATGAGTAAACAGATACTGAAGCTTCTACAGTATTTGCATCAATCATTTGTCTAGCTTGAGTTCTACCTGTGAAACCAGATATTTTTTGCTTGTTTACAGGACCACAGATTGCCATTGAAGGCTCTCCGCCGTTTGTGAAACAATCTTGTAATACTGCTTTAAGCAAAGTTTCAGTTAAAGCTCTTTGAGTTCCGTCTGTTGGAGCTGTACCACCACCAGTAGGTGTAGAACCTGCTGCGTTGCTTACATTAGACTTCATCCAAGATTCAAAACCGCCAGTTACCCTAGCTGTTGTAGCATTACCAGTTGTTTTAGCGCCTTTTTGACAAAGAGCTTCTTCCATATCTCTTTTTAAAGCTTTAGACATAATAGCTAGTTGGTGAGCCATTTCTGATCTCTTACCAGCTGGGTCTGAAGCGTCTTGAGAACCAGTTACAGTTGCATCTCTTGATGAAATCATTGCAACATTACTTGCTCTAACTGTTGCTGTAGCAGCAGATCTTGATAGTTCAAAACCTTCTAACTGACCAGCAGCGCTAGGTGTAGGCAATGATTCTGTTTGCCAGTCAAACACTACGTTATTAATATTTTTTTTACCAATTGATGACATAAATGGTGTTTGCATTGGAGAGATGTTGTAAATGATATTACTTAAATCTTCTCTGTCAGCTGTTGCCGAATATGTGTCAAAGGCATTAGTTACTTTAGCCATTCTTATACTCCTGTATAAATAAAATTATTTTAAAAATTGTTCAAAAACTTTAGCAGCATCCTGGACTCTTCCAGTTTTTGCTAATGTTTGTTTTGCTTTCTTCGCTGGTGCTGCCGATTTAGGTCGGTTAGTAGTTCCAGGTCTAGCCACTCTTGCTGGTGCTTTTTGTGTTGGTTTTTTCTTTGTGGCTTCAACTGTTTTAGAGTTTAACCAAGCATTTCTTAAACCAAGCAAAGCACGATAATCATAAACCTGTTGTATTTCCTCTGGAGTGTACTCCAAAAAATTTACAGCATATTCGCTTATAGCAGCTTTTTCTTTGGCAGCAACCTCTGGGTTTTGCCATTCAGGGATTATTTCAAGAAGTTTTTGATTACCATATTCAACAAACTGTTGAATTTGTGTTTGCTGTTTAACCATTGCTTCTTGTTGAAGCCTTTGTTGTTCAGCACTTACAGCGGTAAGCTTTTCTTTCTTTTCATCCCAAAGCTGTTTTTCGCGAACATACCCAACAGGATCATCTTCGTACAAAGTGTTCCAGTCTGGTTCGTTAGCCAGTTCGCCCTTTAACTGGGCTTCCATCTTCGGTAACAACTGCGAATAAATCGCATCTCTTTGCGCTAACTCTGCTTGCTGCTGCTCAATAGTCTTACGCTGTTGAGAGAGTTCTTGTGTTTTACGCGTATAATCTTGCTGACGAGAATATCCATTGACGAGTTCCTCTTGCGTGACTTCTACCTCTTGGCCATCTACTTTTACAGTAAATGTTTGAAGTTGCGGAGCTTCCTCTTCAACATCTGTTTGTTCTTCATCCAGTTCTTCGTCCTCATCATCAAACTCTTCGTCATCTTCTACATCTTCTTCAAGATTTTCAGATACTTCAGGTTCTTCTTCAAGGACTTCTTCTTGTGTTACTTCTTCTGTTTCTGTGACTGCATCCTCAACCTTATCCTCTTCAGGGGTTAAGAAACTTTCAAACATCGAAGTAGTAACTTCGTTATCAGTTTGTAAAGCAGTCGGTTTATCCGTTATTGCCATAATAAATACTCCTTATGTATTTAAGAGTATTTTAGCTTAATAATGTGTAAAAAGGGAAGGTTTAACCAATATTTCTAATTTTGTTTATATTAGATTTTGTAAGTTTGCCTTTCTCAGCAATGATACGCAGGTGTCTTTCAACCTCTGGTAATAGTAATAATGATCTGTGTATATCTTCTCTAGCATTAACATCATCTATTTCTCTTGAGTTTAACCAATGTGTTATGTATTCGTTTTTAAGATTTTCTACTGCTTCTTTAAAAACATCAGATGTTAATATTTGTTCTGCTTGTGCAGCTTTAACTACTTCTTCGTGTGATACTGACATTAAAATAATCCCATTGGTCTTTGTTGATTTATAGAAAATCTGCCGCCAGTTGGACCTTTTTGCATGTCTACCAATCCTTGTTCTAAATCTGCCAATCTTGAGTCATAGCCAGATAAGTCTGGTGCTTTATAAACTGGCATATCAATACTAGCTATAGCTCTATTAATATCTTCTTGCGTTACAAAATTGGAGACATCTGGAACTTCTGGTCTGGGTATATCAATACCTTCTCTGGCTATACTTAAAAAATCTTCTCTCGATGGTATTGATGGGATATCTTCTTGTCTTGCAAACTGTGATAAGTCTGGTGTTTCATATTTAGGAAGTCCAAATAAATTAGTAAAATCTATTCCTGAGTCTGCTATTTGTTTACTTATAGCACTTATATCTATGTCATTTATATCGCCAAAAGTAGGTAATGGTATTTGACCATCATACATATTGCTTGATGGTGGCATTATATCTCTTAATGGTGGCATCCTTTTTTTATCAAAAGCATCATCAAATATTGTTACGCTTCTTTCTGATGGCGGTACAAGAATGCCAGGCTCCATACCATCTTTAAAATAAATTCCTGTAGATGGAGGAGGTGGAGTTGGAGTTTCTCCCAACATAGCATTTAAGTCTGCTTGTGTATAACCCATTGGTTGTTCTGGAGAATAGCTTACACCTGGTGCAATGACTTGTGACATTGGCATACCGCCAGCTATAGAACGTGCATAGTCAAAACCAGAACGATATGTTGGGTCTGTTAAAGGCATGACGTTTGTTCCAAAAGATTGGCCAACATTGGTTGCTCCTCCTAAATTTCTACCAATGCTTCTTAGTCCACTTAAAAAATCGTTTGGCATAGTTCCATCTAAACCATATAAAGATCCATCATAGGTTCTTTGTTGATTGTCTGAAAATGATTGATTTGATGATGATTTTTTTTCTGCCATATTAACCTGTTATTAACTTGTCCATTTTTTCGTCTAGCTTGTCTAAACGGTCTATAACCCTGTCTATACTGATTGTTAATTCAACCTTAGTTACATAATCTTTTGCAACTTCTTCACGAGTCTTATTGAGTAGTATATCAACTCTTTTTAACTCTGTCGCGTTGGTTCTTATGCTATGAACTATAGGAGCAAAGATTAAAGTAATGATTATATTCCAATACATCATTGGGTCCATGCTAATAACTCCAAATATGTGGTCTTGGGCGACCTTGTGAATCTTTGGATATATCTAGGTGTATAAACCTAGCATTACCCTTTTGATTAACCCCAACTCCAGTAAAACCATAGTCTTTAGCTTTAGATATAATCTCTAATGCTTGCTTGCCTCTAACACCTATATCAGCTGCTAAACCAACAGCATGTGTGCCTGGTTTTGATTTGTTTATTTCTACAGGATGATCTCCACATCTATAACCACTTGTTATTTTAAATGGGAAACCACAATCAGTTCTAAGTGCTTGTAGTTTATCTATAAGCTCATGTTCTATTTTGTTTTCACCACAATGCTTACAAGCAAATTCTTCTAGTTTAAAGTTATCCCAACTCATCTAGCAACTCCTTTAGTTTTTTCAAATGTTCTTAGTCCGCCAAGTCCTAACATACCCATTAATACAGTCATCAGCGATCCCATGTCAAAGGATGGTAATACAAAAGATATTCCAAATGCTGAGAGTGCGAAGATAATAATAGGCTGAAGCAAAAAGTGATAAAGCAAAGCAATGCCGCAAGTCCAACCCACAAATGGCCGCCAGCCGCTAACAAATATAGACTTATGGCCAGCTTCAATTTTATTAATCTCCACTTGAGCCATATTTGCTTTATGTAGTTCGGTTTTAAGTTCATGGTTTAGTTTAGCCTGCAAGTCCTTGTCAGGAATCATTTTGTTTACTATGTCACTTACTGGACCTATTAGCTTATCAATCATTTTTTATTTTTCTTTGTTTTCTTCTTTGGTGGTCTACCTACTTTGCTTCCGTATGTTCCTTTTCCTTTTGGCATAATGTTTCCTCTTCTATTGTATATATCGATAGTTTTTGGCTTTTGCCTTTAACACTTATCGGTTTTAATAATTTTAACCTAAATTTACAATCTATGGCAGTAGAATAACCAATCAATATGTCTTTTCCTACCTCTTTGGTTGCTGATTCTAGTCTTGCAGCTGTATTTACGCAGTCACCAATAGCAGAATAATCAAACCTAGTATCGCTACCCATGTTGCCTATAACAGCTTTACCAGTATTAATACCTATACCTATTTCTATTCCTAGTCCTGCATCCTTCATGTTTTTGGTTATTTCTATTGCTGTCTCTACTGCTTTGTTTCTATGATCGTCTAAATCTATAGGTGCATTGAATATAGCCATCATTGCATCACCAATATATTTATCTACCATGCCGCCATATTTTTGCACAGCGTCTGATTGTATAGTCAGAGCCTTGTTCATAATCTCAGTTACTTCTTCTGGAGTTAATCTTTCTGACAAAGATGTAAAACCTCTAACATCTGTAAACAAAAATGTTGCTTCTTTTTTCTCACCACCAAGTTTTAATAAACTAGGATTGTCTTGTAATTGTTTTACTTGTCTTGGATCTAGGTAATGTTCAAACTGTTTTTTGATTTGTTGACGCAATTTATATTGCTTTTTGTAGTTAATATAGAAGGCAATAGTAGAAGTTATGATTTGTGAGATAAAAGTCCATGAAAAATCTATCAAATAACCTTTCTGAACGCTATATGCTCCTAAGAAGCCTGTGGTGAATAGCAAAATTACAGCGATACTTAGACCCTTAACTACACCGAGATAATTGATTACAAGCCACGTCAACGACACGAAAATTCCAAAAATCAAAATTTCAGCCACCAATGACCATTCTGGAATCCTTGGAGAGTTTTCTATAAGAATTGACTCAGATAATGCTGCTTGAATTTTGTGTGGTTCTAATAATCCAGTCGGAGTTGCAATTTGTGGCATGATTCCTGGCGCAGTAATTCCAAGAAATACAAACTTACCAGCAACATTCATTTCTTGTAAATCTGTTTGCGGTGTGTCTACCCAACTAATCCACTTGCGACCAAGACTATCTGTTTTGATCGGTGGTATTCCTCTGACTGATATTTCCTGTATTCCATTATCACTGGTTTTTATAATGTAAGTTCTTGCACCTGTTAATGCTTTTAATACTTCTGTACCAAAAGAAGAAACATAACCATCTGGTGTTTTAAGTAGTAGGGGTATTCGTCTGACTAGATTATCAACATCGGTGGGTGCAGCAGATATACCTTCTTGTATATAGTTAGTTCTAAGGTTGTGAGTATTCTGTACTACACCCTTTGCAAGCATACCACCAACATCAGGTCCTTTGATGACTGTACCAACTGTTTTTGGGTATATTTGATTTGGGTATTCAAATGAAGCCAAAATCGATGTACCATTTCTTAAGGACTCCGCAAAAAATTCATCACCACCAAATCTATCTGGATGCGGAAAACTAACAACCCAACCCACGCCTAATGCACCAGCATCTATAATCTGTTTATGTATTTCTCCTAGTCTTTGCCTTGGTATAGGCCAACCGCCTTCTGTATCTATATCCTCTTCGGTTATGTTAAGAATAGTAAAGTAGCCAGAAGGATATTGTTTAGGCACAAGATAATCAAATACTTTTAGTTTTAATGTTTCTGTTGGTGTTGACTGATATAACAAAGGCAACACTAGTATTATAAGTATGATGAATAGTAGTCGCTTCATTAATTACTTTGAGTTATTTTGATAGTGCTACCAGTACCACCATTTATTTTTATAATGTTAGATGTTCCGTCTTGTATAAAGATAACAGTATAGCTACCAGAGGTATCTATATCTAATCTAGCTGTGTCACTAACACTACGCATAAGCGTTAATACTTCGCCTGTTATAAAAGATGTTACTTGCGTTTTTAAATCCTGACCTAGCTGTGTACCAACAATATTAGTAGATGTAGCGTCTTGTGCTAACTGATCTTCTTGTTGTATTTCTTGTAGTGCGTCTATGACATCTAGTAAATCTTCTAGAAAGTTTACATCAAGATAATTTATATCTAGCTCTGTAAACTCTAGCTCTTTCTCTGAGTCTAAAAAATCTTCTTCTAAAAAGTCCTCATCTAAACCATCAAAGTCTAGTATGTTTTTCTTTTTAGTTTGTGTTGCTTCTTCTACAACCACCTCTTCTTTGGGTGGATTAACAATTAGCATATTGTCTATAAGGTCTAATGTTAGGTCTAAAATTACAGGTGAGCTAGGTGATTTCTCAAAGACATCTACCGTTGTAGCTTCGTATGGTTTGTTTAGTGTGACTGTACCCATGGCTGTAGTTACTAATATCTCACCACTAGAATTACCAAATTCATCTGGTAAAAGTATTAGCAATGACCTTCCTATTTCATCTACGGTAACTGTAAAATCAGTACCACGAATTGCTATGTTTGCAGTAGGTGTTTTAAGATCTATATTGTTTTTATCTATTTTGTTTAGACCGCCAGTAATAAACCTGGCTGTACCAAGACCAAAAGTAATAGCCATCTTAGATTTACTGGGGTTAGGGTCAAAGATGTATTCGTCTATGGTTAGCTGAGAGTTTTCTGTAAGTCTTACCTTGGAGTCGTCTAGGAACGTAATAGCCATACGACCATTAGTCGTAACTGCTTCATCATTTTGTTGTATATCAAAAGACTCTTTTGCTTCATAAGGTTTGTCTCTTAGTATTTGTGCTGAACCATTTAGTTCAGATATGTTTCCTATATCAACAGCTTGTGCTTGTACCTTGGTCGTTTTGAATGACGCAAACAGTACCATTAGAACCAGTAGAGTTAATTCGTAACCAGTCGTTATCTTGTGTTGATGACTGTATGATGTTGAATGTTCTGCTGTTTCCTGTTTGGTCAAGATAGAAATATCCACCTGCATATCCGCTTCCTGTAAAGTTTACTGTATTACTATCTCCATCTACATCTACATAGTTAGTAGCACCGTCATAGTTTATATCAAAATCAAAAGTGTTGCCGTCACCATTAATAATCCAGTCTAAGTCAAGACCAGAAGCTAAAGCTGTTGTACCTGTGTCTAATGTAAATGTATTAGAACTACCAGTTACATCTACATTGTAATCTGAATTATCAATACCATAAGTATTTGTGGGGTCGCCTTGTATAGTAAAGGTATTGCTATCGCCATCAAACTCAAAAAATCCTGTTACGCTATCGCCGTATATATCACCAAGAAACTTATTAGTATTACCTATTTGGTTTATATCTAGTGTTAAATTAATACCATCTAAATCTAGTGGATTCATGCTTCCTGCTGAACTTAAAAGACCGCCAATAATATTAGATGATCCTAACTGTTCTAAGTCTATGTTTGCTGTGGCACCACTTTGGTCAACATATATTTCATTGTCAGCTGCATACGCAGATAAAGCAGCAAGGGTTAATCCCAATATGCTGTAGTAACTTATTATTCCTAAATCATTCTTGCTCATCAGTGTTCCAATATCCTCTGGTTGTTCCTTCTTTAATTGTTTCTAAAACAGCGGTTTCTATTGCTGTTTGTAGTGCTATATTGATTGACTCGTTCCTGACTAAACCGTTTTCTATTTCCACTAGTTCGGTATTGTCAGTAATAAAACGAAATATATCTTGATCGATAGATGCACTTAATATCGTTTTAGTTACTAATACTTCTAGTAACACTCTACCTGTACTTACAGATACAGTTCGTAAAGATATGGTTACGGTGTCTTGCTTATATTGCCTAGACATTCCAATGCCTAAATACCTAGCACCTGCACCCCCAGACTTTACATTACTTTCATATGATATCACGCCACCTTGCATTATCAAACCAGCGAATAATAAATCTGGTAATTTCTGCTTGTCTTTGTTTTGCTGTCTAGCGCTTCTTATTATCTGTCGTTCTTTAGTTACATGGTCTAAACCAACACGCTCAACCACATCAAAGAAGCCATCTTTATTACTACCTGCGTGTTTTAAGGCTCTAATAAGATATGCGTCTGGCGCTTGTGTTACCGCAGACGAGAAAGTTGCATAGGCACTATTGCTTCTTCTTTGACCTGTTTGGTCTGTAAAAGAACCACCATAAATAGCTACGACTGGCTTTACTTTGTTGCCTGCTTGTATATTCGCAAGACCAGGTACAAGCAATGAGCCTATCGTTGGCTTTTCTATTTTTTGAATTGGAGGTAAGTTATTTTCTAACGGATCTATTATTAACGCGCAACTAGAAAGTAAAGCTACCGATAGGGAGAGATATAGTTGTCGTATTACCATCTGAGTCAGTTATGTTTAAAGTTATTATTCCGTCTACAACATTATACTCTATAGTATTTCCTTCTAAACTTAAAACACCACTATCACTTGGAGTTTCGCCAAATAAATTTTCTACAAGCTGTCTTGATAGTTGTGCATATATTCTTGACTCTAGGTTTCTTATAAATCTTGCAAGTGTAGTATTTTCTTTGTCTCTTTCTATTTCATCTTGCAAAGCTTTTATTTCTGCTTTGAGTGCTTGCTTACGATTAAACTGTTGGTTCTCTATGGTTAAATAATGTGCAGATGTACCTATACCAGAGAATGATGGCGACTTAAATTTATGTACCATCTCGTCTGCCCACAAAGGATTAGTAAGAATTATAAGAAAAAAAACTATACATAGTATTCCTGCAATTCTGTATATGATTATGTTATCAGTCTTTTCTTTTGTCATTTCTTCTTGCCTTAGATATTTTATTAGTATCTATAAGTTGTGGTACGCCTAGCATTGTTTTAATCATAGTGTCTTGTCTAATGATTTCATTATCCAAAGACCTAACCCTATCTATTAATGCTACTAGAATACTATGTTGGCTGTCTAGTTTTGTGCCAAGTCGATCTTCCATGGCTGTAAGAGATGTGTTGACTTTATCATCTACGGTATCAAGTTTAGTCTCCATACCATCAATGATTCTGTTGATAAGCTTCCAAACAAAAGCACCAAGACCTAGCGCTGCGGCAATAGGAAATCCTAGTTCGGTTATAAGAACTACGACATCATTCATGGTTTACTTTTTCTTAGCTGTTTTCTTGGCTTTCTTAAAAGCTTTAGCTGTAGGTGCTCCTTTAGTTCCAGGCTTTCTCATGGTTTCGCCAGAACCTTTTTTGATTCTTTTTCTTTTAGCGTGAATGTTTGCGTATAGTCCTCTTGGCATAGTTATCTCCTTATTTTCTTTTTGATTTAGCTCCAGAACATTTCCATCTTTTTCTTGATAGATTGTTTGGAGTGTTGGGATCGTTTTGTTTTTTCTTAGATAATCTTTTTTTTATACCAAGACTTCTAGCGCAATATGAATCACCTTTAGATGTTCCTGGCTTAACTCTAGGTCCGCCACCTTTGGCTTTACCTGCCTGACCATAACTAACCTTTTTACCAGATTTAGTTATCTTTACTTTTGCCTTGCCTCGTCTTGGTGTTGCCATTATTTCTTCCTTGGTCTACCTCTTTTTTTAATAATTGGTTTTGGTTCTAATAAGTTATCAAACCAGTTTAAGAATTTATGTATGGTTGCTTTTAACCATACCCATGCTTTAGTTATATATTTCATTAGTGTATTGTCCTCTCTTCATAATAAAGTATTTCAGAATCTGATGTTACTTCTCCACCTGACATAATAGACATAATCTGTAGTGCATGATTTCTGTTTTTTGCTCTTATTTCTTTACCTACATAAACCATGTCATCTACCATAACTTCAATATCAAATATTTTGTTGTGGCACATTGTTTGTAAATAATCCTTGAGCTTGAGCTTTTGCATTTTGTCTTATTCCTTCTCTATCTCGTTCCATAACTGCATTAATTTCTGCAATGTTTATTTGTGCGCCATACTTAGCTTGTAGCTCCATAGCTTTAACTCTGAGTTGTGCTTCTTCAATATCTCTTTGTCTGTCATCGTCCATGATGATTTTCATTCTATCTGTTTCAGCATCAATCATAGCTTTCTGTGCGCTTACCTGTGCCTTCATTGCTTCAGCCTGTGCAAGCATTTCTGCTGCATCTGGTTTAGGTGGCTCTTGCGGTTGCGGAGGCATGGGCGGAACTTCTGTATTCACAAAGGATTGTGCATCTTGGAAGCCTGCTAGCTCGATCATTCTTGTCAAGGTGTTAGCATATTGTTGCATTGATACTAGAGGATTCTGTGGCCCTAGTGTTTGCATGATTTGTTCTTGCTTTGAAGCCAAGCCAGTTAAGACTTGGAACTTCTCTTCGTCTGATGACTTAGATATAGCTACATTGACTACCATATCCTTGTCTGAGTCCCAATATCTTGGGTCTACAGGTATAAATTTACCATTTAATCTAAAGACATCTTGTGCTTCTTGGTGCTTAATTACCAAGTTATTGACTGTTTTAAACATGGTTTTTAGGCCACCTTCAGCAAAATGTCTGCATATAAGTTCTACTCTACCTTGCGCACCGCTCATAGTAGCAGTTACAGCTGCGGAAGTTGTAGATTGTAAAGCTTCTGCGTTGAGTCCTGCGCTAGCTTTAGATACACCTGTTCTGTTTTCTTTGGCTTCGTCTAAATATCCTAGGACTGGGAAAGCTTCTTTACCAACAAAAGGTACAGCAAATGGTTGTACCATTCCTGGCGCTCTCATTCTAATTGGCTGACCAATGTCTGTATTAAGTACATCGTCTATGTTTACTTGACCCTCAACAACTCCCATTCTTGGGAAGATTGAATGACCAAGAGAATCTAAGGTATCACGCATAATTTGTGATTTAGCCGCTTGGATTGGTTTTAAGTAATCAGCAGGACAAGATCCTATTGCTGTGTGTGGTTCTGGGTCAGGACAGAACATACATATAGGTAGTTCGTCTAATGGTTCTACATTCAATACCTCTAAGCCATTACCTGCTGTGCAAACCTTGATTCGCTCATCAATACCATCATCGTCATAGTCATAGTATAAGTAATGCTCTACATATAAAACATCTTTACCACCAGCATCGTTTCTATCTGGGTATACCATGTTGTCAAATGGGTTTCTTGCTTCTTGTTCTTCGTAGCTTTCTGGGTCAAGTGCGCTGCCGCCATAACCTGCATACTGTTCCATCTCTTCTTGGTCGTAACCCATAGCAACTAGGTCGGACACAGATTTAATCATGCGGTGTGCAACGTAAGAAGCTGTCTCTATATCGCGCGCGTGTCTAGATATAAGTACCTCTTCTGGCGGTACTGACTCAATACATACCTGATCTTTTGGTTTTAATCTTCTAATCTTTAGGTCATAACTTGCTGGTATTTCTTGGGTGACTTCTTCGCCAGTCATAGGGTCTATAGTTATGATTGTTTCTTGAGTGACTGATTCTTCTATGACCTCTACATTCTTATCCATGATTAATGCTTGGTAAGATTGTGGGTCTATGTTGGTAAATTCGTGGGTTGTTGCAGTTACGCTGTCATCCCAAAAGACTTTTACAAAACCAGTCTTTCTGACTAACGCATCTTTAAAAACGTCATACAAAACTTGGAAACCAGGATTCTTTTGTTGTATGACATAGTTAATATAATCTGTTTGTTGTTGTGCAACCTCTATATCTTCTGGTCCTTTAGGTACAAACTCTACAATCTTTTTAGTACCAAAGAAAGTACGCATGATGGACGGCAACATAAACAAAACACTTTCTCGTACATCTGTAGAAACAAACTCTGACTGCATAGAGCTAGTACCTTCTGGCTCTGTACCAAGGTAATATTCTGTTGATTCAGCTCTTTCTGCGCCTACTTGGTGTATGAAATCTTTAGCATCATCCATCTCGGACTTAATCACGCCTACAAGATCAATCATATCTGTTTCTTCTTGGACGACTGCTTTTATTTCTTCTTCGTTGTACTTCTTTGCCATACTTTATCCTATTCTAATTATTTTAGATTTGAGCGGTTGTCTGAAATTATAACCTAAAAAGCTAGTGCTTCCACCAAAACTTGCAGCAGAGGATGCCATCGTCAGCGCGAGCGCATCCGCCTTGTCTGGAGACTTAATTCCACGCTTACGCATTTCGTCTTTGCTCTCAATCTTGATTTTACCTGTAGACGTATATTTATACAAAGGCGATGCTAGTTCTGCGACCAACTCATCATCGTGCGGAATCCTGCAATCTCTTTGCACCAACCAGTCTTTAATCGCAAACCATAATTCCGCGCGTAAGTTTAAATAATTTTTCTTGCTCGCTGGCGCCTCCGCCACATTGACTCCGCGCACAGGTAAATTCTGCTCTGCAAGTCTATCAACCACGCCTGCGCCCAAACCAATGACATCAATCAATATTTCCTGCGGTCTTTCTATCGCAGTAGATTCGTCATACATATTCTTAATCACACCACATAACTGCATCAAGTCCATAGACTTAAATGACTTAATACTCATTACATGGTTTCCCTGCCTCACACATAGCGCAGAGTTATCTCCGCCGAATCGTGCGACATCTAGTCCCCATATAATAGGTGCGTTAGCTGCAAGAGAGACATCCCTATCAACCGCTGCTTTAACTAGCCCCATTGGTATGACGGTATCATCGTCTGCGGATGGAAACTCGCCCATCACCTCCACGCGCGCGACTGTGGAATCCTCGCCGTACTGCTCAATCATCGTTTGAAAGAGCTTTTGGTCGGTGCCTTCTACCGTGCGCGAGTCTATCTGCTCGTTCTTCCAGAATGATTGCTTAGAGTTAAAGCTGTCGTAGAATGGCCCAGTGTTTCGGCGCGGGTTGGAGAAAGTAAACCAATACCTATCGCGCGTGGGTTCGGAGAAGAATCCCTCGCTGACCGAATAAATAGGAGCTGGAATACCTGACGCTTCATCCATTATCAGGCATACGCCGTAAGATGAATGGATGCCTGCAAACG
>Ga0213867_1000712_pt1 | contig 14803 bp, 21 predicted proteins | sample PICome_12_FD_160120 | JGI IMG/M metagenome (GOLD analysis project Ga0213867, IMG submission 160120) | Coastal seawater microbial communities near Pivers Island, North Carolina, United States - PICO540 | ecosystem: Environmental > Aquatic > Marine > Coastal | place: USA: North Carolina... | reverse complement strand
TCGCCGCCGTTCTACCCTGATACTTCCTGATAAATAAAACTGAATATCGTCGGCGCAGACGAGGGAGGTAATGGCAAAAACCATTGACACCTCCCTTTTCTATTGCTATAATAATTAAAAGGAGAATTTATTTAAAATGGGAACGATTAAATTATTTCTTCTCTCCACGGGAGAGAGAGTTATTTCTAGGGCACAAGAAGTTCTGGAATCTGAAAATTCTAAGCGAGTTGTTGGATATCTGTTAGAACAACCACATGTTGTCACATATGATGATTCTTTAGTTGAAGATACTGATGGACTTTCATTGAACATCACAATGTCTCCTTGGCAGATTCTTTCCAAAGAATCTAAAATTCCTATCACACCAAATCTTGTGTGGTCAGTAATTACTCCTCTTGATTCTGTTGTTGATATGTACGTAAATCGTGTATTTCCTGAGAATGCTGTAGAAGTAGTTGAGGAATCTGGAGATGAGTAGTATTAAGTGTCTTCTCGTTGATATTGACAATGTTCTTATCAGTGAGGTTGTCGAAGTTGACTCTGAGATTGGAGATCCAGACTGTAAGTTAATTAATCCTTATCGCCTGATTATTGATTTTGATTCTGGTGCAGAGTCTTTAGTTCCATGGCCAAATGGAACAGTTCAAAATGAAATTATGATGAGGTCTAGTGATATTCTTACTATCGCTGAACCAACTCAAGAAATTATTGAAAAGTATTTGAAACTAACTGCAGAATGAGATTCTACACAAACGTCCAAATGGTCGGTGATCATTTTTTGGTCAGGGGTTATGAAAATGGTAGACATTTCATGATTCGTGATCAATTTGACCCGACCCTTTTTGTGCCTTCTAATAAAAAAACAAAATACAAAACTTTGGAGGGTGAATATGTTGAAGCGGTGAAACCTGGATGTGTTCGTGAGTGTAGAGAGTTTATCAAAAAGTATGAGGGAGTAGAGAACTTTAAAATCTATGGAAACGAGAGATATATCTATCAATATATTTCGGAAACATACAAAGAAGATGAAATAAAATTTGATATCAACAAGATTAAATTATCTACTATTGATATTGAGGTTGCGTCTGAAAATGGATTCCCTGATGTAGAATCTGCTGCAGAGGAGGTTCTGCTAATCACTATTCAAGACTATGCAACCAAGCAAATTCGCACTTGGGGTAAGGGACCTTTTAATAACAAACAGCAGAATGTTATTTACAGGGGTTTCAATACTGAGTATGATTTATTGATGGATTTTATCAACTGGTGGCAAATAGAAGATAATGCTCCAGAAGTTGTTACTGGATGGAACAGTGAACTCTATGATATTCCATATCTTGTTCGCAGGATTGATAGGGTTCTTGGTGAAAAATTAAAGAAACGAGTATCTCCTTGGGGGTTGGTGACCGAAAAGGAAACTTATATTGCTGGTCGTCGTCACATTTCTTATGATGTTGGAGGCATCACACAACTTGATTACCTAAATCTTTATAAGAAGTTTACTTATAAAGCGCAAGAATCCTATCGACTGGATTATATTGCAAGTGTGGAGTTGGGGCAGAAGAAATTAGACCACTCTGAGTTTGATACTTTTAAAGATTTTTATACTAAGGGGTGGCAAAAATTTGTAGAATATAACATCAAGGACGTGGAACTTGTTGACCGTTTGGAAGACAAGATGAAACTAATTGAACTTGCCCTAACTATGGCGTTTGACGCTAAGGTTAACTTTGGTGATGTATTCTCACAGGTTCGTATGTGGGATACGATCATATACAATTATCTGAAGAAGAGAAATATAGTTATTCCTCCAAACATCCGTTCAGATAAGGACTCAAAATATGCAGGAGCATACGTCAAGGAACCGATTCCTGGAAAGTATGATTGGGTTGTGTCTTTTGACCTCAACTCTCTTTATCCTCATCTCATTATGCAGTACAACATCTCACCAGAGACCCTCCGTGAGGAAAGACATCCCAGCGCAACTGTTGAAAAAATCTTAAACCAAGATATTGAGTTTGAGTTTTATAAGGATAATGCGGTATGTGCCAATGGCGCAATGTACCGTAAGGATGTTCGTGGTTTTCTTCCCGAACTGATGGAGAAGATTTATAAGGACAGAACTGTCTTCAAGAAAAAGATGCTTGCTGCTAAACAAGAATATGAGAAGACTCCTACGAAGACTCTTGAGAAAGAGATTGCAAGGTGCAACAATATTCAGATGGCACGTAAGATTCAATTAAACTCTGCTTATGGTGCCATCGGTAATCAGTATTTTCGATATTACAAACTCGCAAATGCAGAAGCGATTACACTCTCTGGGCAAGTCTCTATCCGTTGGATTGAGAATAAAATGAACCAAAAACTAAATAAGATTTTGCAAACAGAGGATGTCGATTATGTCATCGCATCTGACACTGATTCAATCTATCTTAATCTTGGACCTCTTGTTACTAAATTTTTTAGTAATAAGTCTGACGACACGGGCAAAATTGTGGAGATCTTGGATAAGGTCTGTCGAGAGCAGTTTGAACCGTTCATCGAATCCAGCTATCAGGACCTTGCGGATTACGTTTCAGCGTATGAGCAGAAGATGCAAATGAAGCGTGAGAATATTGCTGAACGTGGTATTTGGACTGCGAAGAAGCGATATATTCTTAATGTATGGAACAGTGAAGGAGTTCAGTATTCTGAACCAAAATTGAAGATGATGGGTATTGAAGCAGTCAAATCTTCAACACCTGCACCATGCCGTCAAATGATTAAAGATGGTCTCAAACTGATGATGAATGGCACTGAAGATGAAGTTATTGAATTCATTGACGAATGTCGTAAAAAGTTTAGAACTTTGCCACCAGAAGAAATTGCTTTTCCACGGACAGCATCTGATATTCGTAAATATCAATCATCGTCAGACATTTATATAAAGGGAACCCCAATCCATTGTCGTGGTGCTCTTCTTTTCAATCATTATATCAGGGAGAAAAAACTCAATAATAAATATTCACTTATTAATAATGGTGAGAAAATTAAGTTTATCTATTTGAAAAAACCAAATATCATTCAAGAGAATATTATCTCTTTTATCCAAGATTTTCCAAAAGAGTTGGGTCTTGACAAGTATATCGACTATGACCTACAATTTGAGAAAAGTTTTGTAGAACCACTCAAATCTATCCTAGATTCCATTGGATGGAAAGTGGAAAAAACTGTAAACCTAGAATCGTTTTTCTTTTAATGGATCTTCCTATTAACGACAAAGAACTTGACACCATCGTCAAGGCATTAACCCTTGGTGGAGACACCGCTCTTTATCAGAAACTAAAACTTGTAAAGGAAATTCGTGAAGAAAATCCCAATGGACCTCATAAAAAAATTCTAAGGGAGCAATATGGGATGGTCGCATGATGAAATTGCCTATAACGATGGGTGAATTTGAAAAGATTATGAAATCTTTAAAACGTTCATACCCATCAATCTATAACAAACTTTGGTCTTACAAAATGAATTATTTGAATAAGGAGAATAAAGATGGACTTTCTTAAGGATATTGTAAAAGAGATTGGTGATGACTATACCAAACTCGCAGCGGACATTGATGAGACCGAAACTTATGTGGACACAGGTTCGTACATTTTTAATGCACTGGTTTCAGGTAGCCTATTTGGCGGTGTATCTGGCAATAAGATTACTGCTATTGCTGGAGAGTCTAGTACTGGAAAGACTTTCTTTTCTCTCGCTGTGGTTAAGAATTTTCTTGATTCTAACCCCGATGGTTATTGTCTCTACTTTGATACTGAAGCCGCTGTTAATAAATCCCTACTTGAGTCTAGGGGCATTGACCTCAATCGGTTAGTTGTAGTTAATGTTGTCACTGTTGAGGAGTTTCGTAGCAAGGCACTCAAGGCAGTAGACATATACTTAAAAAAACCTGTAGAAGATCGCAAACCTTGTATGTTTGTGTTAGACTCTCTAGGTATGCTTTCAACTGAGAAAGAGATTACTGACGCACTCAACGACAAGCAAGTTCGGGATATGACTAAATCCCAACTTATCAAAGGTGCCTTCCGTATGCTCACTCTTAAGTTGGGTCAGGCAAACATTCCCATGATTGTTACTAACCACACCTACGATGTCATTGGCGCTTACGTACCTACTAAAGAGATGGGCGGCGGTTCTGGTCTTAAGTACGCTGCTTCTACCATTATTCACCTCAGCAAGAAAAAGGAAAAAGACGGAACTGAAATCGTCGGAAACCTTATCAAGGCTAAGACTGCTAAGTCACGTTTAAGTAAGGAGAACCAAGATGTTACGATACGTTTGTTTTACGATGAGCGTGGTCTTGATCGTTATTATGGTCTTCTTGAACTCGGTGAGATTGGCGGTCTCTGGAAAAACGTCGCAGGACGCTATGAGATTGACGGCAAAAAAGTCTATGCTAAAGCAATTCTCAAAGACCCCGAAACATATTTCACTCCAGAAGTAATGGAAAAACTGGATTCAATTGCAAAAGAAGAATTCAGTTATGGTTAACCTTAAAAAGTTGATACAAGTTCATGAGAACTCTTTATCTCATGAACTTTGTGATGAGTTGATTGATTACTTTAATTCTAATGAAAACAATCATGAACGTTTAGATAATGATGGATATCCCAATTTTACTCAACTAAATTTAACTAGAAACATCAAACAGTGTGAATCACTGCACAATACTTTAATCAAAAAAACTTTAGAGTATAAGGAAAAGTATTATGAATATGTTTCTAAGGAAGTATTTCCAAAATCGCATGGATTTGAAGAAATCAGAATAAAGAAGTATAATGTTGGAGGTAATGATAGATTCGACACTCATGTTGACGTCACAGATTACAATAGTTCTAGAAGATTCTTGTCCTTTTTCTGGTATCTGAATGACGTTGATAAGGGTGGAGAAACAGAATTTATTGATATCAGCATAACTCCCAAAAAAGGGACCTTGGTTATTTTCCCACCACTCTGGATGTTTCCTCATAAAGGTAATTCACCAATCAGTGGAGAAAAATATTTGTTAAGTACATACTTACACTACTTATGATGGAAAGAATTGAAACAACTATTCTCAGAAACCTTGTATATAATGAAGAATATTCTAGAAAGGTAATTCCCTTTATTCAACCCGATTATTTTGATAGTAGGACAGAGAAGGTTGTCTTTCAAGAAATTGTTCACTTCATTGTAAAGTACGGGTCAGCAATTACAATCGAAGCACTCAAGATTGAACTTGAGAATCGATCTGACCTTACTGAAACTGAGATTAAAGAAGTAAGAGACATTTCCGACTCCTTTCATGACGCCCCTGTAGAAGGTCAGTGGTTGCTTGATACTACTGAAAAATGGTGTCGTGATAGGGCAATTTATCTTGCTCTTATGGAATCAATCGGTATCGCTGATGGACAGGATGAGAAGAAGAATAGGGATGCTATCCCATCAATTCTTTCAGATGCATTGGCAGTGTCTTTTGATAATCATATTGGACACGATTACCTGAATGACTATGAAGCACGCTATGAATCCTATCACCGTAAGGAAGACCGTATCCCGTTTGACCTTGAGTATTTCAATAAAATTACGAAAGGCGGTCTTCCTAATAAGACTCTTAACATCGCTCTTGCTGGGACAGGTGTTGGTAAGTCTCTATTCATGTGTCATATGGCTAGCGCCTGTCTGCTTAACGGACACAATGTGCTTTACATTACAATGGAGATGGCAGAGGAGAAAATTGCTGAACGTATTGATGCAAACCTTCTCAATGTCAATATCCAAGATTTGATGGATCTTCCAAGGTCTACATTTGAAAACAAAGTAACCAAGGTTGCTGCCAAGACACAAGGTTCTCTTATAATTAAAGAATATCCAACTGCATCAGCACATAGTGGACACTTTAAGGCACTTCTTAGTGAGCTTGCACTTAAGAAGTCATTTCACCCTAGTATTATTTTCATTGATTACCTTAATATATGTGCTTCCAGTAGGTATAAGTCGAATTTTTCTGTCAATTCATATAGCTATATTAAGGCTATTGCAGAAGAGCTTCGTGGGTTGGCTGTTGAGGCAAACGTCCCTATCGTATCTGCCACGCAGACCACTCGCTCTGGTTATGGTAGCTCTGATGTTGAGCTTACTGACACTTCAGAATCCTTTGGCCTCCCTGCTACTGCTGATCTTATGTTTGCCCTTATTAGCACTGAAGAACTTGAGCAGTTAGGACAATTGATGGTGAAGCAGTTGAAGAATCGTTATAATGACCCCACTATCTACAAGCGTTTCATTGTGGGTATTGACAGGGCAAAGATGAGACTGTATGATTGTGAACAGTCTGCACAGACTGATATACTTGACTCTGGGCAAGAGGAAGAGTATAATTATGAGGAGAAACCCAAAAAATCATTCGAAGGATTCAAGTTTTGATTTATTATACGGTCTATGATGAAGTAGGCAATAAAATTGCCGACTGTGGTGCCGAAACCGATGCTAAGTTTTTGGCAGAGTTGCGTAAAGGAACTTATAAAACCAACAGACTTGGATGGAAAGAAACAGTCACCATTGAAAAAATTTCCCCCCTAGAATTACCTACTAATGAAATTGTCGTAAATATGGACGGTGGAGTTGGTGGATCTTGGGTTGTCGAAGAACCACTTAAACTTAATAAAAATGAACAACATCCATTTCAAGTAAAATGAATCACATTTATCAAGGAGAACAGTTCGGACAAGACTGGTTTACTTACCCAAAACTTTATAGTGAGATGGCAAGAAAGTTTCCTTCAGGAAGTAAATTTGTTGAAGTCGGTGTTTGGAAAGGAAAGTCTGCTGCTTATATGGCAGTAGAAATTGCAAACTCTGGAAAAAATATTGACTTTTATTGTGTTGATCATTGGTTGGGTAGTATTGAGCACTATGATAGGTCTACTCACATGTATGAACCTAACATCAGTAAACTGTATGAAACATTCATCAGCAATATGGAACCAGTGAAAGATTACTACACCACACTTCGTATGTCTTCAAAGGAAGCAGCAACGAAATTTGAAGATGGCAGTTTGGACTTTGTTTTTGTCGATGCTGCTCACCAATATGAAGATGTTTGCGAGGACATTGATACTTGGAGACCTAAAGTCAAAAGTGGTGGTGTTCTTGCTGGTCATGACTATCAGGAAGCATTTCCTGGAGTTATCAAGGCAGTTAATGAAAAAATAGATGGATTCTATGTTGCAGAATCCTGCTGGGTACATCAAGTTAAATAGAGGTATTATGACTAAGAAAATTGATTTTGAACGCTACGAAAAATTTGTTGATGCGGTTACTAGCGACGCCTCTACTGATTTTCTCGCACTTTCCGACCGCCTTGTTGCCCTTGATGAGAAAGGTGCCAATATTGAGCGACTACTTACTGCAGGTGTTGGTATTAATGCTGAAGGTGGGGAGTTCCTTGAAATCATCAAGAAGATGGTTTTTCAAGGAAAACCTTGGAACGACGATAACCGTGAGCATCTTATTATTGAACTCGGTGATCTTATGTGGTATGTCGCTCAAGCCTGCATGGCACTCGATGTTTCATTCGACGATGTGATTACCACTAACGTTAAGAAACTTGAGAAGCGTTATCCTGAAGGCACCTTTGATATTTACTTCTCCGAAAACCGTGCAGAGGGCGACCGATGACTAAGGAAAAGTTAGTGACAATTAAAATGGATGCACGTTCTGCTGCAGCAGTTCGTCAAATTCTTTTTGAAGCACAGAAAGGTTATACTTATGATCCTAGTTGTGTTCCTGAAAGGGTTTCTGATGTCCGCTCAGTCATCCAAGACATTGATGACAATATTGGTGCCGTTCTTGGTGCTTGACCCTTCGGGGTTTTCTTGGGGAATTAGCTCAGTTGGTAGTAGCGTTTGCTTTGCAAGCAAAATGTCAGGAGTTCGAGTCTCCTATTCTCCACTCTAAATAAAAATAAAAATGTCTATAATACAATCCGAATCTCAGGGAGATCCAGATTATTATGATATGTGGGATAGTTCTGGAGCAAAAGGATATTTAAAATCTGGTGGTGGTGGATTTGCATACGAAGATTACTTATTCAAGTCAATGAAAAAACTTGGATTAGTCCCCCCTGGATTTGCACCAGCAGGATCATCGAATGCATTACCAGACTTAAAACTTAGAGTTCATGGTCCTGGTAAAAACCCATTAGATTCTTTGGGGAGATTTAATAGTTCTGGGTATGCTTCTAGTAGAACACAAAATATAAAAATTGAAATAAAATTAAACAGTGCTGCTGATTTTGGGCAGAGTGGTTTAAAATGGGCTCCTGGTAGAAACTGGTATCTATCTGGATCTAGTAGTGTCGAAGCTCAGCAGATGAGAAGTCTTCTTTCTACTTTGGGAGTTGATGGAAAGGTTAATCTTGCTTGGGGTAAGAATGGACCTCCTAAAAAATTTACAGCATCTCAAACTGGTAGTTTAATGAAACCTGTTGATTATGAATCTGACATTAAATTATTCAAAGATGTGATTATGAGTGAGAATGATGCTCCACAACCATCTACACTTTTCAATTATTATGCTGCAAAACAAACTTATTATATTCAAATAGGTGGTTTAGGTCTTTATTACATGCAATCTGATCCAGCAAATTTGAAAAAAGTCGGGGTTAAAAAATTTGATGGTACACTGAAACTAAGGATAAGAAGAAAACCAGGTGGTAGTAGAACTGAACCATGGAATTATAGATTTTCTACTGCACTTTTGATTGATAGAAAACCATCACCAAGTCAATTTAGTTTAGATACCCAGACCACATCATCTGAAGATATACAAAGAGCTTTAGATCCTTTTGGTGAATTTCAATGAGTGAATATCTTCAAAAATTAATTAAAGATTTCAATAACAGGGACTTCAAGCACTTTGCTGCTTACGTTCATACAACTATGCAACGTGAGATTGATGCTGCAACGACTAAAAAGCAAAAGAATAAATATATATTGATACAAAAACAAATCATAAGGTACATCGTCTCAAATCAAATCACGATTACCACAGAGTTGCAAAAGAAGTAATGAAGAATTTTTTACAATTTCTATCCGAGTCAGCAACCCAACAAGCTCAGCGCCTTGGTTTAGAGGGTGATGGTCACGGTGGATGGTATAAGGACGGTAAATTTGTCGCCAAGACGGAAAAGGGACGATTAAAATTTTACAATAAGCGTCAGAACGTTGGAGGAAAAGATCCAGCACAAACTGAGAAAGAGAAAAATATTTCCGATCCAAATTTTGTAGACCCAGCACTTCAGCAACAAGAGGCACCACCACCATCATCTCAAGAATTGCGTTCGATGGCGGATGAGCAAGAAGCAATTGAGATAGAGCAAGAGCAGCAGCGTCAAGCAGAGATAATGTCAAGAGTCCAATCTCCAGACTTAGCTGCAGGACCACCACCTGTTCCCAAAACTAAAGGAACTCTTACGATTGCATTTGGTAGATTCAATCCACCACACGCAGGGCATCTTCAATTAATGGATGTTGCTGCATCTTCTGCTGAACAAGAAGAAAGTGATTATCTTATTGTACCTTCTCGTTCTAATGATCCAAAGAAAAATCCACTGGATCCTGATACAAAAGTTTCTATGATGAGGCAGTTATTCCCTCAACATGCTGCTAGAATTCAAAATGATCAAAATACAAGAAATATTTTTGACGTTTTAAAGAAGGCACATAATGATGGGTATACTAATGTTAGAATTGTTGGCGGTGCCGATAGAGTCAAAGACTTTAACAAGTTAGGAAACGATTATAATGGTAAACTTTACCAATTTGATAATGTTGAGGTTATTTCTTCTGGCGATAGAGATCCAGATTCTGAGGGTGTCGAAGGACTCTCAGCATCAAGAATGAGACTTGCTGTTGCTGAGAATGATTTTAAAACTTATTATGACCATCTTCATAAAGAAGAACCAATGCTTGACCCAGAAACTGGGGAGCAAATGATGCAATCCGATCCAGAAACTGGAGAAATGATTCCAGCAATGCAGAAAGTTCCATTGGTCAGTAGAAGTATTGCAAAGCAAATGTTTACTAATACTAAAGCATCGATGGGTATAAATGAACAGTGGGGTATTTGGGAAATGGCTCCCAAGTTTGATTATAAAACTCTCCGAGAAAATTACATTGGTGAGATAATCTTCAAAATTGGTCAACTTGTAGAGAACCTGAATACTGGATTGATTGGTAGAATTATTCGTAGAGGAACCAATCATCTCATTTGTGTCACAGAAGACAATATTATGTTTAAGTCTTGGATTAAAGATGTTGCAGAAGCAAACAAGTGTAGTTCAGATAAGAGACTTGTAGCAACTGACTCTTACAGAAAATGTGTAGAGTCTAAAACTACTGGTTGGGATAGGAATATGTGTTTAATAAATAAATATAGGAAAAAAGCAAGTTAAAGACATCTTCCATGACTACCCATATTTCTGAAGAACTTCCAGCAAGAAAGCACGCTCCTGCTGGTGCTCCTGCTGCACAAGCGAAACCTGCTGCAAAGGGTGAAAAACCTGGGGTAGGTAAAACTGAAGAGAATTCTGAGAAGAGAATTCGTCAGGCAGTATATGACATTCGTTATCGTGCAAGAAGAGAAGGAATTGATCTAAAGGCAGCGTTTTCACAATACCTGGCAAACACTTCCATGAGTTCTGGTGAGAGAGCTGCTGTTAGAGAGAAACTCTTTGGAAAAGAGGGTGGTAGCGTCAAAGAACAGTTCATGGTAGGAACTGATGAGATGGTAGAAGCATCTCTTGCCACTGCAATGTATAAAGTTTTTGTAGAAGGTGCTAAGAAAGAAATTCCTCAAGTTGCAGAATCTTTAGATGAAAGGGGTAAGTATAAGATTAGAGTGACTGATAAGAATGGTAAGTCATATGTAAGATACGCAGACCGTGCAAAAATCACCCAACTTCGTGCTAATCCAAATATTAAATCAGTAGAACTGACTGATTACGGCGATCCTTATGAGGGAGAGCGCAAGAAAGGAGAACAGACTGCTGCTGCACTTCAAGCACCAAAAGGTAAAAAAGCAAAAAAAGATTTTGATGGAGACGGTGAAGTAGAATCTTCTTCCAAGGAACATGCTGGTGCAGTTCATAATGCCATCCAAAGATCAACGGGTGGAAAACCAGATGGACAGGATACTAGAAAAGAGCAATTTGAAATTGCTGAAGGGAAGAAAGGTAAGAAAAAATATGGGAAGAAAGCAAAAGTAAAGCGTTGGTGGGATGATGATGGTGATGGTATTGGATATGAGGACCATGAGGTTAAGAAGGAAGAAGTAAAAGTTACTGGTGCCAACGTTGACAACTACAGCACTGGAATCGTTCAGGTTAATCCTTCGGAAGGTGAGAAAAAGAAGGGTCCAAAGTCTCTTCGTAGTCTTGTAGCTCACAATGAAGTTGATTTAGCATCTTCTCAAATGCGCTTCATGGAAATTCTTCATGAGAGAAAGTTGAGTAAGAAAGAAAAAGAGAAGAAAGAAGATTATGTAAAGGGAATGAAGGATAAAAAAGATGAATTTGAAGATCGTTATGGTGAGGATGGAGAATCTGTAATGTATGCAACTGCCACTAATATGGCAAAGAAAAAGAAAAAGAAAAAGAATGTTGCTGAGGCAGCAACTTGTCCCAAGTGTGGTCACTGCCCATGTGAATGTGATAAAGAAGATGTAAGAGATCTGAAGACTAGAATATCACTTCTCAAGAATAAGATGAGAGCAATGGGTGTTAGAAATCCAATGATGCTTGATTTACCTGATGAAGATAAGGTTATGAAGGTCATGACTTCTTCATCTGCAAAGCAAGTTGAAGAGGGTGCAGGACTGGTGACTGGTACTGCCAAGGCTATCAACACTGTGTTGAAACCAGCTGGTCAAACGAAAGAGCAAGGTGATGGAGCAGTTAGAAGACTTACTAGAACAATAGATAAAGTTGCTAAACCAGTTAAGGGTGCTATTCAGGCTGGTAGTAAGGCACTTCTTGGAGACAAACCAATCACCGCTGGTGGTGGAACCCCCGATACTGAGAATGCAGATAAAAAATCTGCAGAATTGGGTAAGAAGAGAATGCGTGAAGCAGGGTACTAAATCTAAAAAAATAGTTAAGTACGCTATATAATGTAAGTACGTGATAGAACAATGCTTGCATTTTTACTTCCCCTAGCGTCAAAGGTAATTACTGATGCCGTCGCCAAGATTCCAGAAAATGAAGAACTCGGTGAGAAGCTGGTTGAGGTCTGTCTTGTTATCTTGGGTAAAGCGGTTAAGCTGACCAAGACCGATATGGATGATCAACTTCTCGAAGTAGTTGCGAAAGCAATTAGAACACGCGAAGAGTCCTGAGTTTTATAAATATCAGTATACAAGATTTACGGGTAGAGAATTATGGCTCTTTGGGGCAATTCAGATTTAGTAACAGAAGCTGGCACAATAGAAATTGATTTATCTGCTAAGCAGGTTAATGGCAACTCAACTACATTTGATGCAAGCAGTGTAGGTGAGAATGATGTTATTACCGTTGGTGCTGGTGCTACTTACGGTGAGGCAGTAGTTGCCTCAGTAACTGATAATACTACCTTGATTCTTAAGTCAACTGGTACTTTGATTCCTGATCCAACCACTGGATTAATTCCAGCATCTACACCATATTATATTTCGGAGAAACCAATCTACACTCTTACTGACAGTGGTCAGTATGATGCAGATGAAATCTTTGGTATTGATGCCGCAGAACAAGCAGCTGCTAATGCTCAACCAGGCAATTCTGATCTCCGTAAGTTTGCACCACCACATGCTGGATGGGTTGGCATTACTTCGTATGTTGAAGCTGCAACTGGAAGACTTAGAGTTAAGACAGAAGTTCTTGTTGCTGGTAGTCACGTTACTTCCGACAACAACGCAGACGACGATAGATTCCTTCCATGATTGATTGAGGTATGAGATTTGATGAATTGAATGAGAGCAACTACATGCTCTTCGCTATAAAATTTTATAATAATCCTCAAGCAGTTACTAAGGATGATTTCGAGTCTGATTTAAAACGGATAAGATATATTAAAAGATTATTGCGTCGTTATAAAAATACTGGTGAGTTGAAAATACATCTTATTTTAAATCACATTATTATACTTTTCAATGTATTTGAAGAGGCAACAGTTCCTCTGCTTTTTTATAATCTTGAAAAGGATCTTTGGCCAGCAATAAAAAGCTTCTTACTATTTTTAAATAGGATACCTGAGTATCCAAAAACTGTCATCAATGACATCATTGCAGACGAAAACTGTTTGGAACAATTAAAAGAGTTATGAATATCGATAGAGTTATTTCTATTATTCGTGAGCACAGACTCAATGAGATGATGGTCACTGGAAGTAGTACTGGTACACCAGGATTCAGTGAGAAGTCCGATGAGGAGGGTCCTACTGCAGGTATTAGTAAAAAGATGTTTGCATATCTTGGTCGTGGTTCTCGCCGCGAATGGTTGAAATCATGTAAAGATAAAAAGAAAAAGAGGACATGATGTTTTCACAAGACTCTAAAGTTGCTGTTCTTGAATCTAAACTCAACATTTATGAGGACTTGTCGCGGGAAATGCTGGCAAAGTTAGAAGCAGCAGTAGAAAAAATATCGGAAGGAAACAATCGTATTGCTCAGATTCTCACGAAGCATGATGAGAGAATTGAGCAAAGTACAAAAAATGATGCTCTTATCATCAAGATGATTGATGAAATAAAGGATAGTAATGAAAAAAATATGAAAATTGTCCATGATAGAATCGATAAAATACAAGAAGATTTGAAAGGAATATCAAAGTTTAGATGGCAGGCAGGAGCAGTTGTCGCCGCATTGGTTTTAGTTGTTGGTGTCAGTAGCAGAATTGCACCATTCTTCTTGACTTCCAACGCAGCACCTACTACAATAGAAAAGTCAAAGTAGTGCCCTTTTATAATGGATTTGGTTGACTCCAAGTATATTGGACTCGTTTCGTCACGTTTGCAAAAATTCAAGAGGGTCAAGTCGGATTTGTATAACTTCCGATGTCCCATCTGTGGGGACTCTCAGAAGAACAAAAACAAGACGAGGGGATATCTTTACCCTGTAAAGAATAACACCAACTTCAAGTGTCATAACTGTGGTGCTAGTTTGTCCTTCAACAACTTCTTAAAACAGTTAGATCCTACGCTTCATAAGCAATATACACTGGAAAAGTTTAAAGAGGGTCACACTGGAAGAGGATTTGTGGTTGAAGAACCAAAATTTGAGTTTACTAAACCAGTATTCAAAAAAAAGTTAGATTTGCCAAAAGCATCTGAGATTCCTGCTGCCAAAGAATATCTTGAGAAGCGTAAACTAAATCCAGAAAAGTTTTACTTTGCTGACAAGTTCAAAGAGTGGACCAACTCCCAAAAACAAACTTTTGACACCATAGGTAGGGATGAATGTCGCATTATTATACCAATGTATGATAGGGACAATAACCTTATCGGTTTTCAAGGTAGAAGTCTAGTTCCTAACTCTGTTAAATATATCACTGTGATGCTTGATGAGGAAGCACCGAAAATTTATGGACTTAATTCAATCGACGAAAAACTACCAGTATATGTGGTCGAAGGACCCTTTGACAGCACTTTCATCAACAATAGCGTGGCTTTGTGTGGTAGTGATGGTGATGTTCGTTGTCTTGAGGGAAGCAGTATCGTTTTTGTTTATGATAATGAGCCCCGCAATAG
>Ga0213867_1000711_pt1 | contig 14805 bp, 13 predicted proteins | sample PICome_12_FD_160120 | JGI IMG/M metagenome (GOLD analysis project Ga0213867, IMG submission 160120) | Coastal seawater microbial communities near Pivers Island, North Carolina, United States - PICO540 | ecosystem: Environmental > Aquatic > Marine > Coastal | place: USA: North Carolina... | reverse complement strand
CGCCGGTTCGATCAACGAAAGGTTGGCCCGATAAATTTGGAGAACATGCAATGAACCGTTAAAGACGGCATCAGCATCGGTCAGATCCACTCCATGAAAGGCATGCCGCTTTGGTATTGCGTTCACCGGGAGCACCAATTCAAGTTCCCCGGTGACCGATTGCCCAGGACTCCCTTGCGCTTCGAGGTAGGTACCGTTCGTTGACCAGTCACCGCTGGTCGACCATGTCCACCCGGTCTCCAAGAGGCCCATTTCCGCCATGTTCCATTGTACCATGCCGTTTGTGGGCAGGGTTCCGGTCAAGTTCCAATTCAAGGTGGCATCCGGAAGCGAGCGTTGATGGTTGGGGTAAAGGACGAATTTTTGCGAAGTGAACATGAAGGGCATGGATTCGCACAATGCGTCCTCTCCGCTGCCCATGCACATGGTCAGCGTGGATTCTGTCGAGGACCCGTAGGTTGCCGATGACGGCGTGGGGAGATGAGCGACGAGTTCCTTGGATTCACCGGGGGCCAGCGTGATGCTGAAGAGTTGAGTTCCCTCCAGCGTGTGGATGGAAGGCGAGCCTCCCCATGAAGGGGCAGACCAGGTGATGGTGGTGGTGGTTTCCTCAGCGTTTCCAAGATTTTCGACCATGAACCAGGCCTTTGCCGTGTAACCGGGACGACCAACCCCGTTTGATTCGTTGAGCCCTTGGGGACCGGTCAAATCCAATCCGCGAGTTCTCAAAACCTCAATCGGTAATTCAAGGCTTACATTGATGCTCGGGTCGGCATCCAAACTCAAGAGCAACGAGACCACGCCCGAGGCATCGCCAAGTGCACTGGCTGGGACGTTGGCCTCGAAGGAAAGAATCTGGGGAGTCTGGGGAACGAGTTCCATCGCAAGCGATTGGCCCACAACAGGGGCGAAGGTCCAGTCTTCCGGTAGGTTTTGAGTGTCGTAGGTAAGGGTCCATTCAGCCGTTCTTGAACCGGTTGACGTGAGCATGATGTCGACGATTTCTTGGTCCCCGGGAAGAATTCGAGGAGGATCAAGCGGGCCAGAGAGTTCTGCGACGTACGGTTCAACCACCAGGTATTCAGCAAAAGCCCGGTTGTTGTCCTCCCGTTGTTCCGTGATGTTTTGATTGACGTCAAGAACCAACTCAAAGGTATGAAGTCCGAGTTGGGCCGTAAAATCAGCGGTGAAGGTCATGGGTCCACCCTCGCCGCTCGGTGCAACCGGTTGGCTGGACGTAAATCGCTCTCTGCGGAGTTCAACACCGTTCATCACAATGGCTGCATCCACGTCGTCATCCGCTTCGGCAGTGCCCATGTTTGAGAATTGAGCGGTCACCGTTACGGTCTGGCCAGGATCGGCCTGTGCCGGGTTAAAGGACAGGCCTCGGTTATCGAGTGTCGGTACAAGGTCCACCCCTCTGTCGGAAATGAGGGTGTCGCCAAACAGTACGTCAAGGTGGCCGTCCCCGTCTACATCTGCAAGCGCTGGCGCCGTCCAAACTCGGTGAGGCATGGTCAACGGGGTCGACCACTCGTTGTTGATGTCGGCTGAAGCACCCGTATCGCCGTCAAAGGCCCAAAATCGTCGACCAAATCCAATCAGGATCTCGGGCGTCCCTTCGCCGTCGATGTCGAGCCAGAAGGGGGGCGAGGCTGCGATTTCGTCGTTGTCCGTTCCGCTGCCCCGTTCAAGGTCACGGACCCATTCGTTGACCGCATTTTCATCGCTGATGTCGGTGCAACCAAGCATGCCCTTTCGGCTGGTGGTCACGCTTGAGTCGGAGTACCAGGTGGCCCAACACAATCGGTCGGAAATGCCGTCGTCATCCGTGTCCATGGGCGTGGGTTGGGTGTCAGCATATCCGTTCGGTGCTCGAAAATTGAACACCTCGGTTGCTGAAGCGATGTCCATGCCGATGAAACGGGCGCCGGTGCCTGAGGTTCGTCCGTTGGCGTCCGTGGGGACCGTCAGCACCATTTCGGGTGCTGCATCGCTGTCCAATTGCGTAATGACCGGGCCGGGGAGCCGAAGACGAGGTGCATCCGAATCGGAGTCCGTTCCCGGTACGGCAACACGTTCCCAATCAAGAGAACCGGAGGCTCCGTCTATTTTCCAAATCCACATGTTCCCTGAATTGGAGTCGATCGTGGTGAGTAAAACTGAGGTTGTGGTGCTGTCCAGTTTTGCCCAAACAGGATCCGAGGGATGCGTGCCTCGGTCGAGGTTCACACTCCAGTCTGAGGCGCTGGGTTGCGTTGTGGTCAAGGTGTAGGACTGAACGTATACTGAGGGGTTGTTTTCCGGGTCATCAACCACGGCGACCACCAATTCCGGGGTGCCGTCCAACTCAAGGTCTGCCAACAGCGGTTGAGTCACGGCATCGTGATCTGAATTGGCGGTCCAAATGTGGGGGGATGGCGAGCCAATCCGTACATCAGCATCGCTGTACGACCACATCAATTCGTTGCTGTGCCCGGAAATTTGCCAGTTGGATTCGGTGCAGGTGAGGCGAGGCGACCAAACGTCGATGTTCAAGGCGCTGGCCGTGTCATACACGACGATAATTTCAGGGGGACCATCACCGTCAATATCGTGAATCATGGGCGTGGAGCGAATCGCCTCGGTGTTTCCAAGCGATGTTCGCCAAGCAATTTTGGCGTCGTTGCCCGAAACGATGTTTAGGTAACTTTCTCGGTTTCCGTCGGTGATTTCGCTTGAGATCATTACCGGAAACAACATGCCCTCTCCACAGCGTTCTCGTGCAGCCTCGGGGAAGGATACACTCGCAGAGAAGTCACCGATCACCGACCCGTAGGCGTCGCTTCCCTCACCGGTTTCAAAGACCTGCCAGTTCACCACAGGATGTTCCAGCGTCATGAGTTCCGTGATATCGCTGACGTTGCCTTGACCCGGGCCACCGTCCGGTCCGTGCGAAGGAGCGGTTTGGTTGTGCGTGGGTGTTTTTCCGTATTGTCCCCAAGGTTGGTCTTCTCCGCTCCAGTCACTGGCTCCCGAAACCTGTTGGTTGCTCGTGGCTGAAGGCAATTTATCTCCTGCATTGAGCGGCGAGAAAAGAACCGTCAACAGCAAGAACACCGCAACCCCGGAAAAGTACCGTTGTCCCATTGTGGCGCCGGAGCTCGCTGACATTGTGGATGACCGCCTTCGGGGGGTTGTTATGGATTATGGCGATGCCGTGGTCTTAAACCCCTTTTGTTGCTTGCTTCAACGGTCGCCAACCGTTGGCCGCGAAGCGATTTTCGAGGGTGGCTTAATCCGTTTCAATTAAATAGGGGTCGTCGGTGGAAGGAATGACTTCGGTCGCTTTCTCTCCTGAGGTAACCCGGTGAAGGACGGAACCGCTTCACAGCATCCGTGTTTCACCTTACCCCTTGAGAGGTTGAAGAGGTGAAAAAATGTACAAGGTCGTAACCAAGGAAGACACCATCCGAATCCCTGCAGAATACATGCGGAAAGGACAGTCGCTCGACCAACACATCGATCGTCTTTCGATGGATGCATTTGAGGGCAAGTTTGACTCGGAAAACCGCTTTGTTTTGGTGACAAACAATCACAAAACCATCGGCCGTGGACGCATCATTCACGGCGACGGTGCCATTTACCAGAAGGTTCAGTTCGACGCTGTTTTGTTCTGCATGGACGACCAAGAGGTTGTTGAAGGGGCCGTCTCGGAAGTCAACGAATTCGGGGCTTTTGTCCGAATTGGTCCCATGGAAGCTCTGCTGCACAAATCGCAAATCATGGACGAACCTGTCGACATCAACATCGGCGCGAACAAAATCACCGGCCGACAAACCGGACGTGAACTCGCCATCGGTTCTTTCGTACGAGCACGCATCGTTTCCCTCTCACCCGATACCTCTGACCCTCGCCGCTCAAAAATCGGTTTGACCAGCAAGCAGGAAGGTCTCGGTTCACCCTCGTGGGCCGGTGCAAAAGAAGACGGAGGCGAGTGAAATGGTCAAGGTTCCGTTCGCCTGCGGGGAGTGTCACCTCGTTCTGGGAGACGATGTCGACCAGTGCCCACGTCACCCTTCCGCTCAGGTCTCCTCCGATTGGACCGGTTACGTCATTATCATGCAACCTGAACGCTCTGAAATCGCAAAGCGCCTTCAGACCGATCAACCCGGCCGTTACGCCTTGAAAGTCAACATCCGATGAGGTGAATCACATGGAAATCAAAGACCGAAAAGAAAACAAAGTGCTGAACAGGGTTGAAATCTCGTTCAGTTGGAAGCATGACAAGAAAGCCACGCCCTCCCGCAAGGAAGTCATGGATTTGGTCCGAACGCTTGAGCCTGGTTCAGACCCGGACTTGATCGTTGTCAAAGACTGCGTGACGCGATTCGGCCAGCCCTTGACGACCGGTTTGGCCTACATCTACGAATCGGCTGACGCCATGTCGGTCGAGCCTGAATACATCCGCAAGCGTCACGAACCCTTCCGCAGTGCAAAGCCTGCAGAAGAGGCCGACAGCGCTGAGAAAGCAACCGAAGGAGGCGATGAATGATGGGAGACGGTCCAAACGCCAAAGCCAAGTGGTCAAAGTACAAAGTGGAAGACGGAAAACTCATCCGCGCTGAAAATTGCCCGAACTGCGGTCCGGGTGTTTTCCTTGCACATCACAACAACCGCAAGTCGTGCGGTCGTTGCGGTTTCACGTCGATGAACGAGTGAACACGCTTCGTTTACGGATGTGCGCAGCGGCGCTCAAAATTGGCTGTTTGCCCATGTTCCATCGTTGAAAAGCACGAGCGGGCGCTCTCCATTCAGATGAATGTGGATTGGAATTTCTCGCGTTGGTTTTCGGTCGGACACGGTTGCCCCCAGAACCACCTCCTCTCGCCATCCGGCAATTCTCCAGCCCGGAAGTTGGTCGTCCCACGCAGCATGTTGAATTGGACCGCTTAGAAGGACGCGTTGGTGAACGTTCCCTGCCTGCAGCCAATACACTTCGCCATGAGCGGTGGCGACCAGTTCATGGGTCCCATGACGGTAATGGTGCTCAACGGGCCCTTCCACACCCTCGAGAACATACTCCTCCAGGAGTTGGCCCGAATCGGTCGACCGTCGTTGGACATGTCCTCCTCTTGAAACGATGATGAAATCCTTCTCAAGCTGGTGAAGAGCGACGGTTTCTTCGTTGCGTGGCCTACGTTTCGAATACTGCCATGTCGGGCTCGGCATTCGCCACCGCTCCTCTGCGTTGGTCGAGATGCTGTAAAGACCCCGTCGGTACAATTCAAAGACCAGCACGTCCCCTTTCCCCGCCAGTGCCATCGGCTCAGCATCAAGCGAATGCGACCACCGATTGCCCGCTGGATGGTGGTTTTTCGGCGTGTTGATCGCTGTTCGCAAATTGGCTCGAGTGGTTCCGTTTTCTTGCGATCCCAAGGGAAGCGACCCCATGAAGGCGAGGAGCAGTTCTCGGTCCAGCCACATCGCGTGGAGCGCACCGTCCGTGACCGTTGCATGATGAATCCTCATCGGATGGGGGACCGAGACCTCGCCCATTGGATTCAGTGTTCGGTCGAGCCAGAGCAGTTCACCCTCCATGCCGGTGACGACACATCCTCCGTCATGGGGAAGGATCTTATCGGGGAGAAAAGGGATGCGAGGAGGCAACCCTTCGTCCATGATACTGGCTGGGAATGCAAGTATGTGAAGCCTCGTCTTCGTCAAAACCATGAACTCCGTGACCGTAGGCCAGCCATGAGCGGGGACGGTGTCGTGCTCATTGCGGTGAATCAACAAGACGTTGCCAGCACCAATCAGGCAGACGTGTTGTTGCGCCTCGACCCGTGGACGGTTTCACCTCCCTTTGAAGGGCACCCGACGCATTCGCTCCACCACTTGCGAATGGTGCATCTCCCAGACGGATTGTTGTTTGAGGACGGCCTTGATCGTCGATGGTTCGAGCATTCCGGAGAGGTCGTGGAGGAGGTTATTTTTCCCTCTCGTCACGTTGCAGCAAGCGGTCAAGCCTCGCTCACGCTTCACCCCATCGGCACCCCGCACCTTGACGAAGGCGAGATTGGCCCTTACGGTGGCCACGGAGGTCGAGCGCCGCCCCCCTCATCTCGATTGGCAGGTTGGTGGAAGTTGTTGCTTGAGCGTGCGGGAAACAACCCGCAGGTTCAGGGTTTTGACCTCTCGCTTGAAGTAACGCACCACGGACCGGATCTTGGCGTGCCGTGTCTGTTCATCGAGGTGGGTTCGACCGAGGCCACGTGGGGGCATGTCGGAGCAGCTGATGTTTTGGCGCACATCATCCGGGACACCTTGTTGTCCGAAGACGACGCGACCAAGTGGTCTCCCGCACGCAATGCCGGTGAAACGGTCGTGGTCACGTTAGGAGGCGGGCATTATGCCCCCCGAGCGAATCTCCTCGCAGCAGCGGAAGGGGTCTGGTTGGGCCATATGTTGGCCACCTACGCCTTGCCCTTTGAGCAAAACGAGGGAGAGGTTGGAGGCAACTGGAAACAAGCGATCAACGCCGCTATCGAGGCCACGAGGAAGAGTTTCCCTCAGGGCGATTTGGTGTGTTCCATGGACAAAAAGGCCTTCAGAGGCTGGCAACGGCAAGCTGTTCGCGAACACCTTGCCTCACTCGGGATACCCCTGTTGACGAGCAAGGGGGTTTTCGAGCGAGCGAACAAGCGATGATGTTCCACACAAAGGGTCAAAGAGCGGCTTGATGGAGTCATGAGCATGGTGGGCTGGTTCTCTCGGCTTGTCGTGGCCACCACCGTCCGCATGCCGAAGTGGTTTGTTCGTTGGGTCAGCCGTCGTTACGTTGCTGGCCCTGCGCTTGAGGATGCGGTGCGGGTGATGAAGCGCCTCACCGGCGAAGGTGCGTGCTTTACCATCGATGTTCTCGGGGAAGAAATCTCAAGCCTCGACGAAGCGACGTTCTTCCTTGAAGAATACATCCGGGTGATGGATGCGATTCAGGAACACGGGTTGGACGCCAACCTGAGCATCAAACCCACGGCGTTTGGATTGCTCATTGATGCCGAAGCGGGCATGGCCAACATTCGAACCCTCGTTGAACGAGCAGCAAAACACGAAATGTTCGTGCGCCTGGACATGGAAGACCACCGCGTCACAACCGATACCATTGAGGTCGTGCTCAAGTTGCACGAGGAAGGACTCACGAACGTCGGTACCGTCCTTCAAGGCCGCCTTCATCGAACCTTGGACGATATTGAGCACTTGGAGAAGCGGCTCGGAGGAATGGCGGATTATCGAATCTGCAAAGGGATTTACCTTGAGCCCGAGGCCATCGCTCACAGCCAATACAACGACATCGTTGTTGCCACAAACGAGGCCATCACCTCCATGTTGAGGGCAGGTGCATATGTCGGTATTGCGACCCATGACCTTCCCGTCGTCAATCACACCCTCGCATCGCTGAAGGAATTCGGTATGGGGCCTGGGGTTGCCGACCCAAGGCCGAATGCAGGTCCACCTCGGCCAAACAAGGGTCCAGGGTACGAATTCCAGATGCTGCTCGGTGTTCGAGGCCCGTTGAGGCGCAAATTGCTGAATGAGGGGCACCGAACTCGAGTGTACATTCCGTACGGTGAAAAATGGTACGAATACAGCATCCGCCGTCTGAAAGAAAACCCGACCATCGGCGTCCAAGTAGCGAAGGCATTTTTGTTGCCTTGGACCAACAGGCCATGAATCAGCGGCGCTTTTTCTTGCTTCGCTTCGGTTTACTGTTGGGGTTGACGCCTTTTTTGATCAACTCTTTGGGACGTTCAGGATTGGGGTTGTAACCCAATTTCCCTTCCTTCCATGCTTGTCGGCGTTCTCTTGGAGTACGTGGTGCGAAATGTTCACCCTTCGGAGGTTCGTGAAGGTACATGCGTTTGATGTCAGGTGCCTGCACGGTTCCACGTAAGGTTCGGCCTGCACCGGTGTGGATGGCGCGAATGCGCCAGGTCTCTCCTTCAAACTCCATCAGGTGAGAAGCGGTAAAGGTCGTCTCCTGAGGAACCACCGTCACGGCCGATGTTGATTCCTCGCCTCGGGTTAACGTCATTTTAACCCGGACCATGTCGGTTCGCAAAGCCGTCACTCTGGCGATATCGGTGGCGATGGCGGATTTGCTGTTTTGTCCGTTGGTCAATTCGATTTGATGGACGCCCCACAATTTTTCGTCTTCCTCAAAAACATCACCAACCACGAATTCTTCGTCGGCATCAACAACCAAAACGACCCGTTCTGAACTTGGACCCTCGGTGAGGATGAACGGCAAATGCGTCGCTGGTGGAGGTCGAAATTGCACCGTGTGAACGTGCTGACAGCTTTCGCAGCGCACCCTGAAATCGGCGCCATCCCCGACTTTTTTTTCCTTGAGAATTTCATGGCCGGTCATGTCGTCGCAGGCTGGACATTGCGTGGCGTTGTCCATCACCTCCTCGTCATCGTCCCATGCCTCGTCCTTATCCACGGTGGCTCCCTCATCGCCAACCCACCGACGGTTTGGTTTCAAACCTCCGATGATGATTCTGTGCAAGGCTTCTTGTTTGACCCTCACGGGGCAGGAGTATGGACAGGGACGAGCAGCAACCCGAGCGAACAGAAATTCTCGCCCAACTGCTCTCAAAAGATGCCGACCAACCTCGTCATGAACCTGAAATTGCAGCCAACATCAACGAACAACTTCAGCACATGGGTCTGTCGACATGGTCGATTTCTTTGCTCCGTCGACTTCGCGATGCCCTCGCTCGCCAGCAACCGAAGCGTCTCCTCGAGGTCGGCTCAGGTATTGGACATCGTTCAGCATGGCTGCTTGACCTCGTCGAACGCAAGGTGAATTCCTACGATACCTATACGCTTGTTGAACAGGGTGGAAAATTCGGTGTGATCCTGCACCGCTTACTGACACGGTACGACGCCTTGAATTGGGCATCGGTGGTGGTTGGAGAACCCGTCCAACTGGCGGCTGAGCACCAAGCATGGTCGCTCGCATCGGCGACGACATCCGAACTCTCCAACACGCCGTTTGCTCTAGATTACGATGCTATCGTTGTTGACGGTCCGTCAAACCAACGAGCTGTGCTGGTGAAAACTTATCTTGCGATGCTTCACAAAAACGGGGTGCTCTACACGGTTGAACCCGATATGCCCACCGGAGAAGTGGACGAAAACGATGCGGAAGGCATGGCGCTCGTCGAGGGATTCAACGCTTGGATCGAATTGATTTCCTCAACCAAAGATTCCCACCACGTGGCCTTTATGCCGCTGTTCGGAGGCACGTTGGTGGCTTGGCTACCACGTTAGCCTTGAGATGCATCAAGCAGAGCTCGGATGTTGAGCAGGCCGTAACCGTACTTGTCGTCGTGCCCTGCTTGCCCCTCTTGAGGCGTTACACTGTCCATTAGCCACTGCTTGACGGTTTCCACGTTTTCGGCATTGCCTGCGTTCTCGCCTGGAATCAATTCGGGTTTGCTTTCCAAAAGAAGGGCAATGGCTCCGGTGACGTAAACCGTTGCGGCACTCGTCCCGTCAGCCAGCCCCCATGAACCGTCGTTGAGGAGGACAGGGACGGCTTCCGCTGGTGCAACGACTTCCGGCTTCCGGTCGGGGTCGTTGCGAGGAAGAAGCACGGGCAGTGGCAGGATCCGACCGTTGTTGTCCCCCTCTGAAGAGCCGGACCAATGGGTCCCCTGCAACGTCACACCCCCAACGGCGATGACGCTTGCCTCGCTTGCCGGGTGAGCCACGTCGCCGTCATCGTTTTCTCCTCCGTCGTTTCCAGCGGCTGCAACAACGTAGACGCCTTCGTCGATGGCGTCGTTTGCGGCATCTCCCGAACTCCGGTCGCCCCCTCCAAATGAAAAGGGGAGAATTCCGGGAGCGCCACCCAAGGAGAGGGATACGACGTGAGCCCCCGAGGCAACGCACCAATCAATGGCTTGAGCCACGACCCCGTCGTCGCCGCTGCCGTTGGCGCCCAAGGCCTTTGCAACGAGAAGTTCAACTTCGTTTGCCACTCCCTTCAGCCAGCCGTTGGCGACCAAAATTCCAGCCATGGAGGTGCCGTGGCCGTGATCGTCGTAGGGCGTTGTTCTCCCGTTGACAAAGTCCTTCCATCCGCCCATTCGTGCGTCAGCAAGGTCGCTGTGGGTCGTATCAATGCCCGAATCCACAATGCAAACAACCACGCCGTTGCCACGAAGGTCGTCTTGCGGGTGGTTGACCAAGGACTCGTAGGCTTCGTGTCGCTCAAGGGCCAATTCGCTGGGACGAAGCAGGATGGCGCCGTCGCTGATCACCACGGCCGCAAGATAACCTGCAGCGAGAAGAAGCGTCACGCCGAGGGTCACGGAAACGACGATTTTGATCGCCCGTATGTCCGCTGCCTCTTCATTCACCGGATTCGTTTGAGGTTTCAGGTCATTCCAGGGCGGAATGTCAAGGGGAGACGGTTCGTCTCCGTGTGGGGGGATTGCTTCCATGGCCTTACCCCAATGTGTGTGCGATTTCACTCAACGTGTCAACGAAGCATCGAACGTCTTCTTCGGTGTTGTACAAATAAGCGGATGCCCTTAACGAACCCTCCGGAATGTTTCGGTCTGCAAACCACGAATGAACACAGTGCTGTCCGCTGCGGACCATGACGCCGGCAACTTCATCGAGGAGCAAAGCAACTTCATGCGCAGGAAGGTGCTCAAGAAGAATGGAGCAAATCCCTCCCCGTTTTGAAGGATCTTCTGGACCGATGATCTTCATTCCAGGCAAATCGTTCACGCCTTTCGTCATGATTCGATTGAGTCGGATTTCGTGCTCGTGCACCTCGTTCATGTCCAAGGCAGAAAGATAGTCAACGGCGGCACCTGTTGCAATCATTCCCGAAAAATTACCCAAACCTCCTTCAAATTTCGAAGGAGGGGGAGCCCAAGTCGCTCCGGTGTAGGTGGAATGCGTGACCGTTTGGCCGCCCGATTGAATGGTCCGCAAGCCATCAAGAAGCTCGTACCTCCCCCAAAGCCCCCCCATGCCGGAGGGTCCGCACATCTTGTGAATTGAAAAGGAAAGGAAATCGATGTCGAGCGCTCGAACATCGACGTTCATGTGCGGCGTTGATTGGGCGCCGTCAACGGCCACGAGGGCGTCGTAATCATGAGCGATTTTTGCGACTTCGGCGATGGGGATTTCAACGCCATCGAGGTTGCCTACATGACTCATCGCCACCATCTTCAGTCGGGGTCCTGCATCCTCGCAGGCTCGCTCAAACGCCTCGAGGTCGAACGAATTGTCATCGTGACTCTTCACGACGCGGTGGTCCACCCCTCGTTCCTGCTCAAGTTGCAGCCAGGGAACGAGGTTTGAGTTGTGCTCTCGGTCGGAGGTGAGGACGACATCACCCCGGTCCCAAGCGAGACCATGAGCGACTTGGTTGATGGAATGGGTCGCGTTTCGTGTGAAAACGACCTCGTCGGCCCGTTCTGCGTTGATGAACGCTCCCAACTTGACTCGTGCATCGTTGACGGCCTTCGAGACGGCGGTTCCGTATCGGTGAACAGAACGGCCGCCACAGCCGGGTGTTGTAGTGTAGTAGCCCGTGATGGCATCGATGACCGATTGCGGTTTGAGGGTGACACAGGCATTGTCCAGATAAGCCGGTGCCGCTTCGTTTTGCAAGGTTGGAAAATCATCTCGGCATTGGTTCAACATTCACCACGCCTCCTGGTCCGGTAAGAACTCAATGGCGGGTGCGTTGACCCCGCATGAAGCACAATTCAATCGGCTGGGCATGGCCGTGCTGCACGTCGGGCAATCGGTTCCAACGGTGACCTTTGCCGTGCAGCCTGCACCCAAGCACGGATGGATCAGGGCGCCTGTCACATCTCGCGACAACGCTGATTTTTCACCGCAATCTGGGCATGCAGCGGAGGTGTTTGCCGAGATGGATTCACCCTCCATTTCGACGGCGGCGTCAACGGCTGCACGCGTGCGCACCCTTGCTTGGTTGCCGAGCATCCTCTGAGGATACCACAAAACGACCAAAAGGACCGGTACGGCGGGAATGCCGGTCAAGAGGTGCAGGAAAAGGAAGCCGTAATTGGGTTCGCCATACTCGGCGATGTGGTGCAATCCCGCCCAGGCGGAAATGGAAATCAAACCCACCCATGTTCCAAACAAGGCCGTCCATCCCTTGAGCGAGTGCTCGGCCAATTCTGCCTCCATGACCCTGACGTCTTCGTGAAGGTGGTGCACCTCAACGTGGAGGTCGCGTGTTTCAACGACCGCTTTCCAGAAAAAGAAGAGGAAAAAGAACACGATGAGGACGATCAAGGTCCCTTCCATCATGTCCGAGAGATTGAACCCCATCGGGAAATTTGGATTGTTGCGGTGGTAGAAAATTTGGGCTCCGAGCATGGCGTTCCACATCACCAAAAGCGACAGCGCATGCACCCTCATGACGGGGAACAACCTCCACGCTTGGTAGGTGAACCAAGCCCAACACAAGGCTGAAACAAGAACTTGGAAGAACTGGAAACCGTTGATGGCCAACACGCCGCTTAATCCGCTCGTCGTTGCATCGCCACCGTTCCACAATTCGGTTGAAATCGAACCCAAGCACAAAGCGAGAATGCCAAAGGCGAGTGTGGTGTAGTGGTCTTTGCTCCATTCCGTCCTCAAGAGTCGGTATTGAAACAACCATTCACGGCGCAAGCCGTTGAGGGCATCGGCCATCGGCACGTTCGCCGGCACAGGGTTGTTGAGCTTCATCTCCGCCAATCGAAAAGGGAGGTCTTTGTGAGAGGGGACGGTGTCCAGAGGCTCGGCCCCCCCTTCGCTCATGCTCTTCCCTTGCGGTGGCCCCTTTGAGTCCTTTCGCTTCGTCGCTTTCGTTCTTCGTAGGTGAGCGAGATGGTTAAACGAGGAATGAGGGTCGCTGTGTTTGAGCCGAGATCGCATAGCCTGGTAGTGCGCGCGACTGGAAATCGCGTGGGCCCGTTCCCTCGGGAGTTCAAATCTCTCTCTCGGCGCCAACACCACAACCTCCATGACGCCTTGCCTCGAGGGGCCTTTGTGGACGAAACACCTTTGCACCGCCGCCGATGGTGGGTGCTGTTTTTCCTCGGCGTCCTCCTGCACGGGATTGCAGCGGTGAACAGCGACCTCGGTTTGGACACGCATGTTCGCCTGAATGCCTTGGCCGATCAGCAACGGGAAGGCCAAGATTTGACCTGGGGGGCACCCCGAGTCTCAGGAGACGTTAGCGGGGAAACGCCTTCGGAATACGACGGTTACATCATCCCGTGGAACACCTCCGAATTCAACGCCGTCTTAACATCGGTGGTGGCTGTTTTGTTCCTGGCGTTTTTGGTTTGCGTCAACCCCCGCTGGTCCACATCGAGGCCCCGAGTGGACCCGGTTTGGGGGGCATTGTTGCTCTTGAGCCCCGTGCTCGTGTTCTCCTCAAGCCGGGGCTACGACGAGGGTTCATTGGCGGTGATGATGGGGGTCGGCGTCGCTGGTTTTTGGTTCAACAAAGGCACGAGCGTTGGTGAAAACAGAATCAATGGACTCTTGATGGCCACCTCACTCGTTTTGGTAGCAGCGTGGAAGGGGTTTTCCCCCGTTGCATCGTTGCTCCTCTGGCTCGGTGCAGCAGCGGGCGTGGAGGCTTGGCTACGACTCGCTGCCCACCGAGATGCCTCCCGAATGGCCGACCGCTTGACAAACCCTCGGCTCATGGGTGCACTCGTTTTTGCATTGGTCTCGCTGGTTGCCTTTCTGAGCGGTTTCATCACCAATTCTGGCACGTTTTCATCGATTGGTGAACGCCCGGGAACCTACCTCATCGCCTTTTTCTTCGCTTTTTTGAACGGCTCTCTTCTCTTTTTGATGGTTGGGTGTTTGTTGTGGCCACATGTCGTGTCTCGGGTCCGGCCGTTGATGTCGGTAAGTGGCCATGGCGTCACGTTGCTGAGCATGTTCATTTGCGGGACCTTTGCCGCATTGACGGCCTACACCGCTGCGTTGTGGACGTTGGAATCCCAACTTTGGAACATCTCGGTGTTCAAGGTCATGGTCATTCTCGGGAACAACGGCCGTTATGCAACCGTGTTGATTCTGCCTCTGGTCTTGCTGATCAAATGGGTGGAGCCCGATGCGCCTTCACCTTCACCTTCAACGAAGGAGTGTCTGATGGCGGTTGTTCTCATTGCACCGTTTTTGTTGTTTACCGTTCTTGTTGGCCATCAAATTTGGTCGGAGGACGTCGGCGAGACGTTGGCCTCTAATTGGTCCTCGGGCGATGACCATGTCCATTTGATCGCTCCAGAAGTCATGGCGATGCACCATCTCTACGTTCTGAAAACCAACGTTGACCTTGATGGGTCGCTTGGGGTAAAGGGTACATGGTCAACCGCCGATGCTGGACCTTCGTTTCTCGAAACACAATTGGGGTCGGTCGATTTTGTGGTGGTTGCCCCAGGTATTGAAACGGCCATGGACGAGAACACGTGGGTCTTGGTGGCCGAAGACGATGTCCCCGTGACCGTTCCGGGTGGCATCCAAAGCGGTCATTGGACGCTGTATCGTTACGTTGGCTAAGGACGCCCATCGCGAAGCGATTATATCCGTTTGGCAAGTCGCCGAACCACTGCCACCGTGGCTTAGGGGTATAGCACCTCATTGGTAATGAGGAGGTCGCGAGTTCAAATCTCGCCGGTGGCTCCATCCTCGAAGCGTTCATTCCGTGTTAGAAAACTGAACATCGTGCTCGTTCCTACCTCAATGTATAAGAGGCGA
>Ga0213867_1000709_pt1 | contig 14814 bp, 11 predicted proteins | sample PICome_12_FD_160120 | JGI IMG/M metagenome (GOLD analysis project Ga0213867, IMG submission 160120) | Coastal seawater microbial communities near Pivers Island, North Carolina, United States - PICO540 | ecosystem: Environmental > Aquatic > Marine > Coastal | place: USA: North Carolina... | reverse complement strand
GCCGTTTTGCACGTAACCGCCGTTGACGCTTCGGAGGAAATGAGGGACAAAGACGGAGAGCGGGGCCTCGGCACTGAACGTCACCCGGGTCCATTCCCCGGCCGACCAGACCTCTGGTATGACCTTGAGGTCGTCCGCGGCCGGCATGGTGACGTCGTCGTCGTTGCCGACGCACCCGCTGAGCGGAGCGCAGATCATCAGGAGCGCGAGCAACGCGGTGCGTGCAAGGCCAGCCATGTTCTGCGGGGGCGCTGCCCCCTGTTCAACGAAGCGGTCGTTCCGTTCAGCGGCCCGTCGGCAAGAAGGGCATCAAGCGGTCAACGAGTGCCCCGAAGTTGCGGGTCTGGATCCACACCGTGCCTTGGCCGCTGAAGTTCATCACGAGGCCTTCGCCGCCAAAGGCGAACGACTTCATGCCACCGACCTTGTTGACGGTGTACTGCACGGTGGATTCGAAGGCCACCACGTGGCCGGTGTCGACGGTCACCGTTTGACCTGGTTGGATGGGGATAGCCTTGATGGCGCCAAAGGAGTTGAAGTAGACACGACCGGATTCCTGCTGCGTAAAGGCGCGGATGAAGAAGGCCGACTCGCCGCTGAAGAGCCCCTTCATCCCCTGGAACTTGGTGTCGGTCTCGACGCCAACGGTGGATGCAAGGTACGAACCGCCCTGGATGAACAACTCACGACCGGGGGAGACGTCGTAGGCCTGGATGTCACCGGGTCCACTTGGAGCGAGCGAAACCCAGCCGCCGGCAGGTCCTGCCGTGAAGGTGTTCAGGAAGAAAGACTCGCCACCGAAGGCCATCTTCTTCAGGCCCTTGAGGAAACCGCCGCTGGACTGGGTGGACATTTCGCAGCCCTGCATGGAGACCATGGCCCCAGGTTCGGACTTGATCTGCTCACCTGGCGACATGGCGAGGGTCAGCATGGCGTAGGACGGATTGAACTCAAAGTGTTCCTGCATGATTCGCCCTGTGGTTCGCAAGAGATGATACTTCTCCCGAACAGTGGTGCAACCCTTTTGTCGGATGCCGGAAACCAGTTTCTCTAAATCAGCATAGGATTATGAACGGACATTCAGCCGGGCAAGCATGGCAACGGTCCGTCTGGACCAGAAACGGCACGCCCTCGTGCGTGCCGTACCGGATTCTTACCCGGAGGCCTTGGCCCGATTTTTTGGTTCTGGGCCGACGGACATCGACGCCGCTCGAGCGCAGCATCAGGCGTACCGGCAAGCGCTCATCGCCAACGGGGTCGAAGTCACGGTCCTCCCCGCAGACCATGCGCATCCAGATTGCATCTTCGTCGAGGACCAAGCCGTGGTCATCGATGGACACGTTCTCCTTCCCGTTCCTGGCCACCCGAGCCGCGTTGGGGAACAACCTCCGGTTGCGGATTTCCTGGTTCGCCAGTTGCAAGGCGGACGGCTTTGCCGCATGGACGGCGATGCTCGCATGGACGGCGGCGACCTGCTCCGCCTGGGCAACCTGTTCTTCGTGGGCCGGTCGAGCCGCACCAACGACGCCGGCATCGAGGAACTGCGTTTGTTGCTGGATCACCTCGGGTACGAATTGCGCGTGATTGACATCCCCGCCACCGCCTTGCACCTGACCTCGATTTCTTCGACACCAACGGACACAGACCTGCTCATTCCCGAAGGCTACCTGACGCCAGAGGACTTCGGCACCTTGCCGGATGGGTGCACGGTGCACGTCATGCCAGGTGAGGAGGTCTACGGCTGCAACACGATCGGTTTGCCCACGGGACGGGTCATCGTCGCCGAGGGGTACCCCACGGTGTTGGCCACCGTGGAAGCGATGGGGTTGGAACCTTTGGTGTTGGACATGAGCGAAATTCGTGCGGCCGACGGCTCACTGACGTGCTGTTCCATCTTTTACTCAACTCCGGGGCAAAACGAATCCGAGTGAGCCCTACGAGCTTGGATGCCCGGTCGGGGTGTTCAAATACAGGAGGACGGACCGACGGCTTGCACGCAGGAGTCGCCCAGCTTGGTCAAAGGCGCTGGGATGAGGTCCCAGTCCGTAACGGTTCGCAGGTTCGAATCCTGCCTCCTGCACCTTCAACATCACATCGCATTCGCGTTGTGATCGTGAGCGAGGAAAACCGACCTTTCCTCAATCGAGGATGATGTTCTCGTTGTTGAGCGCATGGTGCCACATGCCGTTGAGACGGACGATGTTGTAGGCCGATCGGTCAACGCGGTTGACGATGTTGACGACCTCGAGGCGCGCAAGCTTGCCGCCCATGGCATCGGATTTCAGCACAGAAAGCGCGGTCACGGCTTCGGCGTGCGATGCTTTGACCGCACTCCACAGCGCCCTCACTTCGTCCCCGGGAACTTCGCTCCCGTTGGTCAGGCACTCGACCGTGATGTCGATCAGGGCATTGAGCGAGCGATGCATGTCACACACGGGCTGCACGATCTCGTCAGGAAGTTCATCCGCGTTCTCGTCGATGGAGCGGTCCGAGCGCGCGATGTCGCGCGCGTGGCGAATCAGCCGTTCGACCGTGTCCACTGCGCGCAGGTAGGTCGCGACGATCCTGAGGTCCTTCATGAGCGGTTGATTGAGCGAGAGAATGAGCAGCAGGTTGTTCGTAAGGTCCCAGTTGACTTCACGCGCTTTGGCTCGGACCGCTTTCGCTTCAGAGTACACTTGGGAATCCAATTTCGTGAACGCATCAATGGCATCAGCGTACACATGCTGGGCTTCCTCAAAATATTCCTTCAGCTCCTGCTGAATGCTCTTCATGCGTTCGTCAAGTCCTGTTCGAATCGGGGGCATGCGTGTTCACCTCATCCAAAGCGCCCGGTGATGTACCGTTGCGTGAGTTCCTGGTCTGGTTCGGAGAAAATTTTCTCGGTTTTGTTGAATTCCACCATGCGACCAAGGTACATGAAGCCGGTGTAATCGCTGACCCGTGCGGCTTGGGACATGGAGTGGGTCACGATAACCACGGTGAAGTCCTTCTTCAGCTCAAGGATCAGTTCCTCGATGGCGGCTGTGGCAATCGGATCCAACGCACTGCACGGCTCATCCATCAAGATCACATCGGGTTCAATCGCAATGGTTCGCGCAATGCACAAGCGCTGTTGTTGGCCGCCGGAAAGCGATGTCCCCAGGTCGTGGAGGCGGTCCGCCACCTCGTTCCAAATCGCAGCCCGGTTGAGGCTCTTTTCGACGATGGCGTCCAACTCATCGCGCGTGGGTTGATGGTGAAGGCGAACGCCATACGCAACGTTGTCGTAGATGGATTTCGGGAAGGGGTTCGGCCGTTGGAAGACCATCCCGATGCTCTTCCTCAATTCGACCAAATCTGCCCCTTTGTCCGTGATGACTACGTCTCCCTTGGTGATGGTGCCTTCATACTTGCAAATGGGAATGAGGTCGTTCATTCGGTTGATGGTTCGAAGCAGGGTGCTCTTCCCGCATCCAGACGGGCCGATGAGGGCGGTGACGCTGTTCTTTGCGATGGGCAGGGACACGCCGTGCAAGGCCTGTTTTGTGCCGTACCAGAGGTCCAAATCCTCAATCATGATGTCCAGTTCACCGTCGATGTTCAGCTCCCTGGTGGAGTCTGGGACCATCTCGCCGCCAATTTCTTCGCTCATGAGTTCAGCCTCTTTCGGAAATGTTGTCGAAGCACGATGGCGACGCTGTTCATCGCTGCGAGCAGCAAGATCAGCGTGATGCTTGCCGCCGCGGCCATCGAGTGCCATGCGTGTTCTGGTTCTGAGGTCCAGAAGTAAATCTGGATTGGAATGACGGTGAAGCCCTTGTTTCCGCCGAGCAAGCCTGCCAACGGTTCTGGATCGAACAAGACCAGTGCCGCTGCACCGACCACCACAAGGGGCGCCGCTTCGCCCATGATGCGGCTCATGGCAAGGATGCTCCCGGTCATGATGCCGGGCATGGCCGAAGGAAGCACGTGATCGCGGGTCACTTGCCACTGCGTGCACCCGACCCCGTAGGCCGATTCCCGAAGGGAAGTCGGTACGCTCCGCAGGGCCTCTTGGCTGGCCAGCACGATGATCGGCATGGCCATCACGCCCATCGTGAGGCCCGCTGCGAGGATGGACGGTCCAAGCCCGAGCCCGATGCCGCTCTGCTTGACGAAAATGGCCAGCCCAAACATGCCGAACACGATGGACGGAACACCAGCAAGGTTCGTCACGAGGGCCTGAATCAACTTCGTGGTCTTGGTTGGCGCAGCATACTCCTCGAGGTAAATGGCTGCGCCAATGGACACGGGCATGGACACCACCATGGCGATGCCCATGACCCAAATGGTCCCAAAGAAGGCGGAGCGAATGCCGGACGCGTACGGCTGGAAGATGTCCTGGTAACGCTCGGTCAGGAAGGGCACGTCGATCAGCAAGGGGATGAACAGGGTGGAGAACACCAGGAGCATCCTGGACCACATCAACACCCCTTCACGGTTGGTGATCGAATGCTTGAGGCGATCAAATTGTGTGACGTCTCGTCCTTGCGACTTCAAACGCTCCATCCCCTGAAGCGTTCGATTGATGCCAACGGCGCTCACCGCCCAGCACCCCGCGCCCAGCCACGCCTCGAGGGTAAAGCCGGCCAAGGCGAGCGTGCTTGCTGCAAGGCCATAGATGGCGTATCTGACCGTCGCTTGCCTGTTCAGGAAGGCCTCCATGGCGGAAAGCACGGCGGGCATGGGGAAGGAGAGCAACGCCACGACAAACACGAGCATCAACCATGCCACCATGGTCAAGGGATGGGACACGAAGCGACCGTCATCGACCACCACGCTGACGTCCGCGCTGATGACGAAGGAGGAGACGGTAGGCGATCCGGTCTCGTCCGCCGCAGGAACCGGGCCGGAGGTCTGATGGATGTCGACCGGGACCCCCAGGCTTGACTGGATGTAGAACTTGGTCTTCTTTCCGACCTCGACCGCTTCGGTGGAGACGCCGGAGGCGTTGATCACGATGTCTTCCCGAAGGTTCCGTTCAGACGTTACCGTCACTGCGATGCTGTGCGTCCGCTCCGTTCCGTCGTCGTCCCACGTGAGTTCCAGCACGACCGGATCACCGATCAGCGTACCGTCGTCGTCCACCGTTGGATGATCCCATTTCAGCACGTATTCCGACACTGGAATGAATTCAGAGGCAGGCTCGATTTGTCCAGTCTCTCCCTCGATGAAGGTCGGGACCGCGATTTGCCAGACGAGCACGGACAGGAACATCAGGCCGATGAAACCCGAAAGCGCGAGCCCGGTCGAACCGGCCCGCTCCATGAGGTCACGGCGCCTCCGGTTGCGCTTTTTCAGAAGGTCGATGTCCTTCTTCATCAGTACGCCTCCCGGTATGCGGACAACACCTTGTTGCCGAGCAGGTTCAAGCAGAGCGTGATGACGAAGAGGTAGAGGCCCACGGCAAAGATGGTCATGTAGCCGATCTCTCCGAAGGGCAGGTCGCCACCAACACGTTGAGCGATGTACGCGGTCATGGTCTGCGCTGGAAGGAACATGTTGGACGTGTACACCGCGACGGTCCCGACCGCCAAGGTCACGGCCATGGTTTCGCCGACCGCCCTTGACAAGGCCAGAATGATGCTGGCCAAGATGCCAGACAGCGACGCCTGAATCATCACGCGGAAGGTTGTTTCAATGCGGGTGGCGCCCAAAGCGAGCGAACCCTCGCGGAGTTCGTTTGGTACCGCGCGCAAGGCATCCTCGGACATTGAGGCCACCAGAGGGAGGATCATCACGCCCACGACGATGGCCCCGTTGATCGGGTTCAGCACGTTTGGCGGCGCGTCTATCCAGCCTTGTGCGAAGGCGTATTCCCCAAACTGAACCACCAGCGGACCGATGTAAATGAAGGCGAAGAAGCCGTAGACCACAGAAGGAATGCCAGCGAGGAGCTCCAAGGTCGGCTTGACCACCGACACGAGGCGTGGTGAGGCATATTCGCTCAGGTAGATGGCGCAACCCACACCAAGCGGCACGGCCAAAAACAGGGCGCCAAAGGCCACTTGAATCGTGGTCAAGAGCAGGCTGTTCACGCCGAAGGACATGTTTTCGCACAGGGCCCGTCGGTCAGCACATGCTCCGGTTGGCGTCCACTGCGTCGTGAAGAAAAACTCCCCGAAGGCTCCACCGTAGTCCTTGGTCGCGCTGAAAAACAGGACCGTAACGGCTCCGCCGATCAGCGCATACAGCACCGTTCTGTCGCTTTTGTTCGCGTTGTTGGGCAACAAGACGAACACGTTGGCGGCGCGCCTCCACATGAACAGGACCACGAGAAGCACGAGACGGAGGACGAAGGAATCGATGAGCACCCACGCGAGCAGGGCGATGACGACGATGGCATACCTTGCGGATTTAGGAGGAAGCATCGCTTTCTCGGGCATCCGAGTCAGCACCTTTGGATCGACACGCATTCGCCATTCCAGGGCCGCACAGCCGGCCAACATCAGTGTGCCAAGTCCGGAAGCAGAGGCCACGCCGGAGAGGTTCACGGTGAAGGAAAACCATCCACGGGTGTTGGCGACTTCTGAGAAGAACGCGACGGCCTCGAACAGCAAGGTCTGGATGATCCCAAGCGTGATCAGGATGACCGAAGTGCTGGTGAAGAACAGGATGTACCTGGTCCGCTCCTTCGAAACCCGCTCCAGCATGGACATTTTGCCACCTCACACGGATTCCAATCGCTCGTTCATGAGCATGTTGAGCAGGGCCTCAGCGAAGTTGATCCCGTAGGCGCACAACCTCCGAATCGATTCCGAGATTTGAAACTCACAGAACAACCGTTCTGCGGATTTTCGTCCGGTCCACAGATCGCTTTCCGACGCCTCGATGTCCTCGATGAGTTGCACAAGGGAGGTTTTGGCCTGGTGAATGATGCTGACGTCCTTTGTGTACATGTTGTGAACGAGCGTCTTCAACTCCTGGCTCCAGGTCGGGATGGCTTGGAGCGGCATTTCCGTCGTTTTTGTCTTCACAAGATGCGAATTTTCCCGCACCAGCAACGCCAGTCTTGCCGCGTGGTCACCCATGCGCTCCAAGACCCGAGCGATGTTCGCGTGCTCCACCGCAGCGTAACGGTCGACGTTCAACCCCTTCTCCACGGACGGGTTCTTGATGGCCGAGGCCACCTGGCGTTCGACCAACAGACGTCGCGCATCGATCTGCCGCTCTCGGTCTTGGATGTCTGAAAGCAACTCGTCGCTTTCGCCCCCTAACACTTCGAAGGCATCGTTGACCAAACTGGAGATGAGGATGTACATTCGGTTGATGGACACTTGAAGACGAAGTTCTGACGGGTTCAAGATGGACACGATGCGAATACGGCGTTCGTCGTCCTCCTCGATTTCCATCCCACGCGTGTCACGTAGAAAGTCTCGGATTTCCGTGCGGATGGCCCGAGGAATGGGTTGCTTGCACGTCACGTCAATGGTGCTCGTGCCTGTGAGATAGGCGCCGATGAGCAGGTCCGCCAACCCGTCGTTCAACGTGCAGCAGTCGATGCTGACGCACGTCTTGCTGTCTTTCCCCTGCATTGGCGAGATGCGTAGATCGCCCGTTGCGAGCTCTTCGATGCTGACGATGTCGCCCTTGCCCAGCTGGTTGCCTCGAACCCAAGCCTTTGGCAGGGAGACGATCATCGTCGAACCCCCGGTGACCTGAAGTTTTCGAAACTCACCGTCTGGCATGCAGGGCCCCTCCAACGTCTCGTTCCATATGGTACGGGTGTAGATAGGCAATCTATGTATTCTATTGTTATCTATGTATATATATGTAGAAACAAATAGACTGTAGAGGCCAAACCCATGGCCAAGAGGTGGATGCCCACCACAAGGAGCGAGAACCATGAAACTCGGAACACATGCAAACACCCTGACCATCGTCCTCATGCTGCTGATCACTGGATTGGCCGGCTGCATTGGAGAAGGCGAAACCGAAACCGAACAGCAGACGATTGCCATCGCAGGCAGCAGCACGGTCTTCCCCGTGGCCAGCGCCTGGGGCCAGGCCTACAGCGCGGCCAACGCGGACTACACCGTCACCGTGGCCGGCGGAGGATCTGGCGCGGGTGCCTCCAAGGTGTGCAGCACCGATGCCGACGCCGTCAACATCGGTGACATGAGCCGGGACTGGAAGGATTCCGAAGCCACCGCGCAAGGCGAAGGCGTGTACGACTGCGTCAATTCTGACGTCACCGTCACCCAACTCGTCGTGGCCATCGACGGCCTGTCCGTCGTCATGAAGAAGGGCGGAGCGGCCGACCAGTGCGTCACCGACATGGGCGGTTTGTCCATGGCACAACTCCGCTGGATCTTCAGCGACTGGAGCGAAAGCGACCTTGCCAACCACGAAGAGGGCGGGCTCGACATGAACTCGACCACGCCGAACAACGACGACGACGGTGTCCGTGAGTGGGGCGACCTCCACAACTCCACGGCCTGCCCCGACCAGGAAATCAAGCTCTGGGGCGCAGACTCTGACTCTGGAACGTACGAGTACTTCGGTGAGCAGGTCTTCTGCAAGAAGTGCTTCGCTGACGCAGATCCAGTGGCGGAAAGCTTCGACTCCGTCCGCGGTTACCAAAACTCCGCGGACGACAACCAAATCGTCAACGGCCTGACCGGCGACGAGTACGCCATTGGCTACTTCGGCTACGCCTACTACGAGGAGAACGCCAACGAGCTCTCTGTGGCCGCCATTGCCAACAACGAAACCCACGGTGTTCAGGACGCTGGAAACGCCGTCGCCCCTGAAACCAGCACCGTGGCCGATGGAAGCTACGCGCCCCTCTCCCGCTACATCTACATGAACGTCAACAACAACGACTGGGACCTCGTTCGAGGCTTCTTCGAGTACGGCTTCTCTGAGGCCGGCATGGATCACGTGGCCGACGTGGGCTACGTCCCACTGCCCGACGCCATGCTGAACGAGATGCTGGGTCGCTTGGGCTGAGGTCTGCACCAGCAGAAGGTTGTGCGGGGAGGGGGCAACCGCCCCTTCTCCGCCTCATTTCGGCCCACTGCGTGCCACATGCCTCGCAGAAAGGTGCCCTCTCGAGCATTTCACCCGAATTGAATGAGTTAGTATACAAAGCGCATAAAACAGTCATTCAAAGAAGATGGAAACGTCCTCAAGGGCCTTTCGCTCAAGGTCAGGCACCCTGGCGTCCTCCGCTGGGTATCCGACCGGAAGCACCAGCATCGCCGTCTCGTGATCGGGCCGTTCAAGCAAGGTTTGCAGGAAACCCATCGGCGAGGGCGTGTGGGTCAGCGTGACCAGGCCCATGCGGTGGACCGCTGCGATGAACATCCCGGCAGCGATGCCGCACGACTCCGTGGCATAGTAGGTCGGGCCCCACTCGCCGTTGTCGCGCAAGCGCTTGTTCTGTCGGAACAGGACCACCACCCACGGAGCGTCGGTGAGGTGCTCCTTGACCGCGTCCGTGCCAAGTGGGGCGAGGACTTCCCGCCACGCCTCGGGCATGCGCTCCTCGTAGGTGCGCCGCTCTTCCGCCTCGGCCGCTTCGCGCAAGCGCTGCTTGAGCTCAACGTTCGACACCGCGACAAAAGTCCACGGCTGAAGGTGGGCCCCGCTCGGGGCCGTGCTACCGGCAAGGATGGCGGTTTCGATCAGGTCGCGCGGAACGGGGCGCGTTGAGAAATGACGGGTCGTGCGCCGGCCACGCAAATCCTCGAGGAAGCGCCTACCGTCGTCCCGCATCTGCTTCATCGGGCGCTCATGCCAAACCAGCGGCACCATCGGCGCGTCGTCCATGGTGGCGGGGACCTCGGCATACCTCATGGCCCTGCCTCTTATTCGGAGGTGGCTTGAAGGGCGGCGTGTCGATGTGGTGACGTGACGACCGGCGACGGGAACGACGTGTTTTGGGATTCTGGCTGGCAGAGCGGAGCGGCCGCGCCTGCGGCAGAACAGCCCGCCATCCTTCCTGCGAATCCCGTTTCTTCGAACCAACCCTCCATCGCGATTGGGGCCAATGCGGCCACAGGAGGAAGCATGTCGGCTAAGCCGAAGCGGTCCTTTGGTGGCCCAAAGCACCCTGTTGCGCTGGGCATTCTTGTCGTGGTGGCCGTCGGCCTGATCATCGGAAACGTTGCACTGGTGAACGCCAGCAACGCCTACGTTCCTTGGTCTGAGGTGGAAGCGACGGTGGTTGGTGGCCCCATCGCCCCGGAAGCCTTCCTGACCACGGCCACCGTCTACCTCGACGATGAGAACGGCACGGCCTACTACGAAGACGTCTTCGAACGCTCGGACACGCAGTGCTCGACGTACACGGACGAGTACGGCGACACGTACGAGGATTGCTGGACGGATTATTGGACCGAGTACGAGTGCTACGCGGATCTCGATTTGAGATGGACCGTGAACGGGACGGAGCATCAAGCGTGGGAATACAGCCCGACCCTCTACATCGATCAACCATGCCTAAGGGCCATTGAAGCGACCTTTCCGAACGGAACAAACCTGACGATTTTGGTTAATCCAAACGACCCTACCTCGTATCAGGCCTTTGACTTGGCCCTCATGACCGAAGTTGACGAGGACCATCCGGGTTTCCGAACCGGATACCGTGAATCTTCCTACCTTGAATGGGGCGGCTACGGCCGCGTCGTGCTCGTGACCTCGTGCGGCATGGACGCCGCTGTGGCGTACACCTTCGACGGCAAGGAATACGTCAGGGACATTTGGGGAGGAAGCCCAGTCATGGATGCTTGGGATTCGTCGTGTTTGGTCGAATACATCGAAACCTTCGGACCAGGAACCACCATGATGGTCATGGTTGATTCCGAAAACCCGTCAGAAGTGGCGTGGGAGGACCCCACCACCGACCCAGGTGAGTTCATTGGCACCGCACTGTGTTGCTCCGTCATCATCTTCCTCGTGGCCTTCGTGTTGACCGGCAAAGGAGGCACATCTCAGCCGAGGGTCATGATGGGTCGACATGGACACTATGGCCACCACTACGGAAACCGCCACCATCGCCACCACCACAGCACCAGGTCGCACCATCGAGGGGGCTCAAACCGTCGGGTCCGTGTCGGCGGCCGCTCCAGCGGTGGAGGCGGCCGAGGCCGCAGTGGCGGTGGAAGCCGGGGTGGTGGAGGCGGACGTAGCCGCAGTGGCGGAGGCGGCGGCCGAAGCGGTGGCGGCGGCCGTGGCCGCCGTTGACTTCGTCACGTCGCGGGCCGCCCGTCCGTCACGAAACCCTTCCATCGCCGCATGTAATCGACGAACACCGGGCTTAGGTCCGCTGCTTCGAGCCCCTGTGGCGTGAAGGGTGGCCGGGCAGGAGCGTACCCCTCCTCTGCCAACCCCTCCGGCCATGCAGGATGAGCGATGGCCACGCGGGCCACACCGATCAAATCGGCCCCCTCATCGAGGACGAAGGCTGCGTCGGCCCCGTCCCAGATGGCACCTGTCGACAACAAGGGATACCCCTCTGGCAAGGCTGCACGGAAGCGGCGTGTGAGGGTGCGCGGGTCATCAGGCTCGTCAGGCGCGCCCTGGAAGGCGTCCCAGCAGGAGATGTGCAGCAGGTCCACGCCCCATGCCGGCAACCACGTCGCCAACTCGAGGCTCTCTGTCAGGCGAATGCCCATCGCATCGATCTGCGGCGAAAGGCGCACGGCCAGCAGGAATTCAGGTGATGTGGCGGCCCGCACGCCGTCGACGATGGCTTTCAGGAAGGAGGCTCGTCCGACCAAGTCTCCGCCCCACGCATCGGTTCTCCGGTTTGTTTTGGTGCCGAGGAACTGGGCGATGAGGTAACCGTGCGCCCCGTGAAGTTCAACGCCGTCGAAGCCTGCTTTTTCGCACCGCACCGCCGCCTCAACGAAGGCCGTCACCAACCCTTCCACTTCCGATTCGGTCAACGCTCGGGCCGGTTCTTCCGCTCCTTGGTCGTCCACGTCGCTGGCCGAGACAGGCTGACGACCCGTGACGGCGCGAGGGGCGCGGAGGCCGCCGTGGAAGATTTGGACGAGGCTTGCGGCGCCACGTGAGCGCAATCCATCGGCCAACTCGGTCAATCGCGGGAGCTGATGATCGCCCCAGACGCCCATTTCCCCGTCCCAGCCCTGACCGCCTTCGTCGACGTGGGCCGCGGCCGTCGTGACGAGGCCGAATCCACCCTCTGCACGACGCAGCAGCCAGCGAATTTCCTCGTCAGAAAGCACGCCGTCGGCATGCGATTGCTTGTTGGTCATGGCCGCAACGACCGTTCGGTTTCGAAGGGTTGGCCGCCCTTCACCGAACGGAAACGGGTCGAGCGGATGGACCATGGCGCTTCACCTCAGGCCTCGGGTTCGGGCAAACGCCCACGCATGCGCAGCCATCCTTCGGAGCCCCACATCAATGCGTAGAGTGAGGTGAGCCACAGCACCAGATGCATCCACGCCGAGTCTGGACCGGGCAATCCGGTGCCCTCCGACATGGACGGCAAGGCGATCAAGAGCAAGCATCCGAGCACGACGGTCACGCCATGGACGATCCACCGCATGGCGGCGAGGATTTCAGCCGACGACGCGCGCATGTCGCGCATCTGAGCCTCGGTCAAGACCGCCGTGATGCCGGTCAGGCGCGACCATGCCGTGTCGCCATCCCACTGAAGTCGACCGAGACGGAAGCGGTGCAAGCCCTCGATGGCCAAGAACAAGGTCGTCCACAGCACCACGACTTCCAACAACGGCGCCGCTCCGAGGAGGTCCAATTCACCCCAGGTCGACCATACGAGCAGGACCCAAAGCCAGACCACGAGGCCAATTTGGAATTGGCGCGTGAACTTCGAAATGCGAAGGAGCAAATCTGCGTCGTGGGCCAAGAACCACTCCAAGGCGATGACCAAGCCCACAAGTCCGGATACACCGGCACCGAACAGCAGCCACCACCAGTCCAGACCGTCGTCGCGCCATGCAACGAGGAGCGCGATGAGGCACCATCCGAGCGCCAACACCGAGGCGGCGTTGCTGGCAGCTTGCATCGTGTAGAGCGGATCCCGCCCGTCCTTCAGGACGGCGAGGCCACCCATCAGGCGGACCTCGAAGGCCGAATCGTCCACCACGCCATGGGCGGCCGCCGTCATGCCACCCACGGCGGTGATGCGTGACTTGGCGACGATGCCCACGTCGTCGTCGCTGCTCCAGCGGGAACCGCGGGCCGCCGCATCGGCGGCACCGGACCCACCGCGCTTGCGGTGGGCGCCCGCCGAACGGGAGCGTGCCCACCGACGCACGTCGTCGGTGATCAGGTCCTCCACTTGATCTTCAGACAACGGTGCCCCGTGGTCGGTGTACAACCAGCGGCACTGGACCGGGAAGGGGTTCTCGTCGACGTCGGGGGCCACGACTTGGAATTGCCCCGGGCCCAAGGTCGGCAGTTGTCCGACCAGGTCGACGTCACTGCCCGATTCCTTCAGCAAGTGGCGGACCTTCTCAACGTCTTGCGGTTGGGTGAAGCGGCCGACGAAGGTGGTGTTGGCTTGCGCGAGGATCTTGTAATCCACGTCGCTGACGTTCTGCGTGGCCAACACGCAGGCCACACCGTACTTCCGTGCCTGTTTGAAGATGAGTTTGATGAGGTCCTTGGCCGGAGGATTGCGAGGATGCGGTGGCAGGTAGGGCGCCACTTCGTCCATGAAGAAGAGCAGCTTCAGTTCCCCTTCGGCCGGCTGTTGCGTCAACATCCAGTCGTAGAGTTCGCGGGACAGTTCCTGCACGAAATACTGCTTCTGATTCTCGTCCTGAATCGTGTTCAGGTAGACGATGTTCAACGGAATCTTGCCGGGCACCGCCGGTTCGGTGAACGCGTCGATGTTGATCGGCACGCCGTTGGAAAAGAGCAATTGATTGACGCCGCTCGAGAAGGCCGACAAGCGCCGGGCCAATTCGTACCGCGTGGCTTTTGGCAAGCGTTCCTCGAAATCGGTGAGCCCATGGTCGCCGGCCACCACCGTCCACGGGGGCAATTGCGGTGCTTCACCTTCGAATTCCTCGTCGGGTTCCGCGAAGCATTCTGGATACAGGTGCCTCAGGAAGGCATCGTGGGGTTCGCGCACCACGCGCGAAAGCGATTGGAAATCGGTCACGTCCAAGCCGACGCGCGTGCCTTGGACGAGCACTTCGTAGAGGTAGGGTTTGATCGTCTTGCCCTGCGCTTTTTCGACGTCGTAACCGGCCAGGCTCGTGAACCCAGCCGCCACCATGTCCCATGCGGTGATGGCCTCTTCCGGGTCGAGGTCGGCGGGTGGAGCGTGGAAGGGATCGATGCACAACGGCAACCCCTTGCTGCGCAACGGCGTCCAGATGCGGACTTCCGTGCTGTCGAGCAATCGGCGCATCCGCGCCGCATCCTCGCCCTTGGCTTCGACGGTGGATGCGTCGCCCCCAAGCGCGAGGCGGGCGAGGTCGCCTTGAGGATCGATGATCAAGGCCGGAATGCCGGCGAGCGCGGCCTCTTCGATGAGCGCCTTGGCCATCACCGTCTTTCCTGACCCTGTGCTGCCGAGCATGGCGGCGTGGCGGGCCAACACGGTGGGCTTGATGTCCACCGGTTCGCCGGTGTCGCGCCGCCGCCCGAGGTACATGCCCTTGGGCTTGAACTTCCGCGTGCGCCGCGTTTCGCTGGGCGCCGGCGCAACGGGATCGTCCGCCGGTTGAACCCCGCTGTCTTCCTCCACCTCGCTGGTAGGAAGAGGCGGTGCGACGGCCTCCTCTGGAGGCTCACCATCCTCGGGGGCCTCGTCCTCTTCTTCGGCGGCGGCCGGGGCAGGGTTCT
>Ga0213867_1000707_pt1 | contig 14861 bp, 21 predicted proteins | sample PICome_12_FD_160120 | JGI IMG/M metagenome (GOLD analysis project Ga0213867, IMG submission 160120) | Coastal seawater microbial communities near Pivers Island, North Carolina, United States - PICO540 | ecosystem: Environmental > Aquatic > Marine > Coastal | place: USA: North Carolina... | reverse complement strand
CTTTTTTTAACATTTCGGATTCAATTATTGACCCAATCTCACGAGCAATTGAATGACACCTTAATTTTAGGTCGTTCCAGATTAGGTCATTCCATTTTTTAGAATTCATCCCTTTGAATTTTCGCGGAAAAGTAGCGGATTCAGTTATAAGTCCGAATGAATTATGGGAGCCAGAAAACGGATCGTGATAAAAGTCAGATAAAATATACCTAAACTTCCCCTCCTTAAAATTAAACTCAATGTTATACTCTATAAATCCCTCGGTAGTGGCAGAACCACCCCAAATAAACTTTTTTTGAAAGTATTTTTTATTTACGCTAACAATAATTTGGTCTTTGTTGTCGATTTTTACAAGCGTATGAGGATCTTTTACAAGGTTGGCGATTAAAACCTTTGCGCGGTTGTACAAATCCTTTTGTGTTGCCTCTATTTCGACAACATTTAAAAAAGATAGTTTATCCTGTCCAAAAAGATTAACACTTAATAATAACAATAAAAAAACATTTAATGATTTCATTTTTTAATTTTTTGACTCCCAACATTGATTTTTTGAATCAATAAGGGACTGTATTTGAATTTTGTTTTCACATTCATAAAGACTATTCACAGAAAAAGAGGTTTTTCCGTCTTTTCCGACATAAATAGCCCTTATTTTTCTATTGTCGACGTTTTTACGATGAAATACGCCTTTTTTTCTATCAAACCAATGAGTTTGCCTAAGAATGAAAGAAACTAGCTTAAAACGCCTTAAAATAGCTTCTTTATTTTCATCCTCCGATACCTCAATAATATTAACGTATTTTTCATCAGCTGCGATAAAGTCAATGAAAAGACTTTTTTCCTCCTCCCCTAACTTTTTGTAGATTATTTCAATACCCTTTTTCACGCTATCAAAATAAAGATCAAGCCCAATAAAGACTTTTTCTAACTTTCCCTCAATAGCTTGACAGGGGTTTCCAGGCTGAAAAACGGCATATACTATCATTTGTTTTCATTTATAAAGTGAAGATTTACATATTTAATAAAATCGGGGTATTTTAATTTAGATTCATCCGTGAAGTTTTCTAAAATCCATTTAAAATATGACGGATCGTTTTTTAAATTACAATATAATTTTCGACCTTTATATTTACCAAATGGTACTATAAATCTTTTAGGAATTTGTTTTTCTCTTTTCTTTCTATATTTTTCTTTCTGTTCTAAAATAAAATACTTTTTACTTAAATTGTCAATTTCAAAAGGTTTGTAATTTTCTGGAATATCATATTTTTTAAAAACAGGGTTTTTATATGTTCTGATATATTTTTGAAACTTAAATACAATCCATTTTATGTCTTTTGGTTTAAGGTCAAACCATTCTCCTCTTAATCTTTTCTCCTTAAATCTTCTATGTATTTGCTTTTCCATTGTGGCACAGTTTCTGAATTTTAACGTCAAAATTAAAACTACATCTTCTGCGCTTCCAGTTTGTAACTGTCTTAGTCTTCTTAATACATCTGAGGATCTACCTATTTTAAAGTAAGTTCCTGACTGTACTATATAGACAAATCCTCTGCGATCTATTGTACTAAAAGAATAATTTTTGTTTTCCATGTTTTTATAATTTTATATCATTCCGCCTCGAAATATCCATTTACGTTATATTCGTCGCAAATGTTTGTTAATGCCATTTCCAGCTCATCAATTAAATCTTCTTGATCCTCAAAAGCAAAACGACCATATTGGGGTTCAAACTCGGCGTGGAAGCCTAAACGGTTGATTCCTTCGTTAAATTTCGTAGCTGATAGAATGTCTACAACTGTGAAGTATAATTTCATTTTTTTAAAAATTTGAAAAGGCAAACCAAATATTTAAATTTGATCTACCTTTGGGTGGGATATTAGAGGGTATTATAATTGTAGCAGCTGGTAAACAAACTGCTTTTTTTTCCTGTAATTAAATTCTTCGCGACTTTTGACAAGTCGATGAATTTGTTCAGTCCTTCTTTCGCTTTTCTATCGCTTCCTTTGAAAGTATAAAACTTAGATATACTTTTTGAAACGATTCTTTTTACATTTTCTCCGCTTTTCTTTGTAAAAGAAATCAGAAGGCAGTCCTCTAAATTTTCCTTTACTAAATACCATGCCCAAGAAAGAGCGTCACTCATGTTTAATGATAAAGATTTTTTCAAGTCCCAAGCTAAAACGAAAACGGATTTTTTTATTGATTTTTTCATGCTAAAGTTTATTTTTAAATTAACAATAGCACAAAGATAAACCATTTGGTTTAATTAATCAATATTTCTTTGATATTTTTTTAAATAATTTTTAGGATCTTTTAAAAAATCATTCTTTATCTTGTTTTTAAAGAGGTTTAAAGCTTTGCGACGCATAGCAATCGCTATTTTTGTCCTACCTAATCTTTTTGCTAATTCACTGTCAGGATACTGCCTGTAATACTTCTTTAATATGTCGTCGTCGTATTTGCTCCAACCTCCTTTCCTTGCTGGCAGATTTATTTTTTTTAAATCCTTTCTGTATTCAGGCTTTACGGTTTCATTATAGTCTTTAATCATCTTATTGAAAGAAACACAATGAGAGTATGAGGTAGGGTTGTTGTATGTCCAATCTAAATAATTATCGCTAGTTAATATTTTTTTGTTCTCCTCTATAATCCCTTCATAATCTTGTTGTTTTTCTTTTAGGATTTCTTTCCAGTTTTTTTGTATTATTTCGACAATATATTTTGATTTGGGTGTTAATTGCATATTTGATTTTTTTGAAAAAAAAAGAAGCCTGAAAGACTTCTATAAGGAATGAAAACGAAGGGGGCTGAGAAAAAGGGCTTTAAATATACCAAAATCGGTTACCCCCTTCTTAAACATCATCCCAGTAATGTATTTTTAATAGGGTGAACGTTTGATTCATTTAGCCTTTGTTTTCTGGGTCAATCCTTCCTGCTGTTTCGTTTATTTTGTCCTCAATTTCCTGGATCTCATTTCTAAAAACAAAAAGCATTTCAGAAATTTTACTTAATTGGCTAAACAAATCATTTTCCATTTTCTCAAAGTTTAAAATTAATTCTTACAGGATTATAAAAGTCGTATTTTTCCGCACAACTAAAAAACCCTAATAAGAACCGTGTTAATAATATAGTTAAGTTTGTAACGCCTACAACGTAGACAAGAAAAGATATTAAATAAATCATAGTTTTTTTTTAAAAAAAGAGGGTAACGATTAAAACTTTTTCTAATCATTACCCTCAATAACCACTCACTAATTCACTATTAAAACAATTAATTAAATAGTTTCCAAATTCATTTTTTCCTCATACTTATCGAGGACTTTTTCAAATTTCACCTTGGAGTCAAGAAAAAACATACATCTGTAATATATTTCCCTTTCCTCGTTAATGAAACAACACTCAATACAGTCATCACTAAAGGAGGCGGATAAATTAACGCCGTATTCTTGCCGACTTATCCAAATTGCCTGCCTGACCGCCCAGTAACAAAACGCTGCATCAAATACCGTTTTAACTTTTATCCAATTGTCAAAGGGCATTGGATGGTCTTTAAACCTAATGGCTCTATTATATTCGTCTGAGCTTCTTATTAGGTTGTCAAGCTCTGACACGAATCTTTTTTGAGTGTCAGGTAGCTTTCTCATCCATTCCCTGTCAAAGTCTTTTGTCCTAAACTCCTGTTTTTTCCAAAGCTGGTTAAAAACAGTATTCCTTGGTGTTGTCTTTCTTATCATTCTTTTTGTTTTTTCTAAAAAAGGGGGCATTGGCTAACCTCAAACCAAAAACCCCCCTAAAAACAAACTTCTCATGAAAAAACCTTATGTTCATTACAAAGATAATTTGTTTTATTAATTCTACAAATTTTTTTAAGTATTTTGTGAAAAATTTATTCTTTTTCTTTCATCCTCCAAGAATCTAATTTGTGCAGCCATTGCATCCAATAGATTTTTTGAGGTTTCAAGGATGATTTTTAAAGATGACACAATGGCTTTACAATCCTTTTCTTTTTCAATTAAATCCTTTATCAAAATATTTGCCTTTTCCTTTGCTATTTGCCCGCTGTGGTTTTCGCACAAGGAATTAAACTCGTTGGAAAATTCAAACTTTCGACGACCTTCCGCCTGTTCGTAAGCTTTGACTGCTTCGCCCGTATGAATACCTAAGTCGAAAATAGCACAAGATAAAGCCTTTCGAGTATAGAGTAAAGTGCTAATGTCCGAAAAGTCGCGAGGGATCCCGTTGTACCACCTTTTTATCGTGCTTATTTTATTAATTGTTGTTTCTATCATTTTATTATTTTGATTTTGATTTTTTTTTCAATAAAGCCCCTTTCGTATATTTTTCATCCATTCTATAAATGATTTTAGACTTAATTCAGATTTTCTACACCTATCACAAATATATTTACAACCTTCTTCATCATAGGTTTTGTATTTAGCTAATTGGCATTTCATTTTATTATTTTTTTAAAATCTACATCCTCCCCGCCTAAATATCTTAATACGATCTCTGTTTGAGCCTCAATTTTTTCCTTTGACGTAAAGTTGTAAAAGTGAATACCTATTTCCCCGTTGAGCTTTGACACTCTGATACATTTACCGCCATTTTCAAAGTTCGTTAAATCTATGTTACAAATAGACTTTGAATTAATGTAAGCAGCAATGATCCGCATTTCTGCTATTTTATAATGGTCTGGAATTTCTACACTTTTCATAATTTATTTTTTTTTGATTAAAACGGGAGCGCAATTAATACGCCCCCTTAAATATTATGACATCAACTAATTATTTACCCTTTCTACCGCCTCTTTTACCGCGTTGCCCAATTCAGTCATATTAGAATGTCCCGCGTTATATCGGGGTGAGTTCTCAACCTGATTGTCAAGTAAATAATCAATGCAATCATAGGCGCGGTTTTTTGTCATTTTAAACATTCCCCTTTCAATTTTATTCACTATATCCGCGTCTAAATTTGCGGTTTCTAACAATCTCTCAATCTTATCCAACTGCCATTGATCCGCAGCACTATCACTATTATCTGCCTCCATTGCAGCATTTAGAAACTCACTTTTTCCACCCCGTGGTAAGTACTTAATGAACCTTTTAATTACCGTCTTTCTAGCCATTTCACCATAATGATTCGACCACGGCGAGAATACACTTTTACCCTCTTTTTTCCTCTTTTGATCGTTTTGGTATCCGTCCGAGTATTCGCGTATTTCGTTTATATCCTCCACGCTCATCATTTCCGCTTGCCGTGTTCCATCGGGCATCGTAGCAATGCAATAAACGCCGACCATTACACCCCTGTCTCCAAAACCATTAGGCGAATGTAAAACAGGGCTTTTATTATCGCCTAAATTAACCTCAAATTTATCGTTTTTGTAAACAATTTGAGTATTAATACTCTTAACTATTCCCTCCTGAATAATCAATTTTTGTAGCCCAATGTATTGTGGCATTAATTGTGCCTCATTACACCTATTTCGGCTATTCCAACGCGATACCAACGCGCTTTCTTTTGCCGCGGGGTTAAGTGTTAGCCCAATATTTGCAACGTTTACAACGGCGTTTATAATGCTTTGAGGCGAACACTTCTGTAATTGGGTGTTTTGCTGATAAAGCTGATAAGCGAAAGACAATTCTTTCACGACATCGCTTTTATTCATTCCCGCGGCTTGCATTGGTTGTGCCGCTTGGTTTAAGGTCTGAACATTCATTAGTTGAGTCATAATATTATTATTTGATTAGATACAAATTTACATTTTTTTTTATTCCGCCCAAAAATTTTGGTATTTTATTTTTGAACCTTTTTCAAAAAACCTCAACCACGCGCCCCCTAAAGGTTTAGGTGGTGCACCCCGTTCAACGTGCCAGCCTCCATGTTGTAGATACTCTTCTTTGTACGTAGGTAATTGAATGTGTCTCTGTGTGTCAATTATAGTTTTCCCTGATTGCTTCAACCTTTCACGCATTATATCAACCTCCCATCGTTCATGCACATGGCCGCCTACAATAAACGTCGCATCTGGTAAATATATTCCCCTTCTATTTGTTTGAATAACACCTTTTGTTACAGGGCCGCCGCCACCGTATCCATGATGGTAAAACAAATTAAATTTCTTTATATTTCCGCCCGATTCATGTTCAAAGACGAAGCGTATCCATCCAGAGTAACGACCCATTTCAATCGGGCTTTTGTTTGCGTCTTTTAGCTTTTCAATTAGTCTTTGTGTTAGGTCAGTTTCATGCCGCTTTGTGATTGCCGTTTCATGGTTTCCAGGGCTAATAAGCACGAAGTTATCAGAGTAAGGTTCACAAAAATCATAACTTGTTGAGACTAATTTGTCTAAATATTTCCCGCTTTGATGTTCGGGTCTGATGTCACTTTTAGAACTTCTATTGTCATATTTGCCCTGCATGGCACAGAATAGGTCACCGAAAACAAAAATTCCCGCTTCTTTTTCTTTCGCCTCATTCAAGTGATTAGTCAAAAGTTTTCTATTACATTTCGGATTATCAAGGTGCCAGTCAGCAGAAAGGAAAAAATCCTGACTAAACCCTACTTTGTAAACGCATCTTACTTCAATGCAATTATCCGAAAGCCGTTTAATTTTATAATTCATTATTGGGTAATAAAAAACCCTTTGCCCCTTCATAAAATTACAAAGGAAACAAAGGGAAAATCAAAATTATTATGCAAAAAATGTAGATTCTAAGTTCTTCCAAAAACAATAAGACTAATAAAGTCAAGAGCCATAGAGGCGAAACGCCCAAATTTTGAGTCTTGACCTACTTTTTCAACAAAAGGAACAATAACACCATTAAAAAACGCCGCTTGGCTTTCTTTATCTTTTACAAATCCATCTACCCAAACTTCCTTCAATTGTTCGTCATTGTTCTTATTGTCATCAGACATAGCGCGAAGGGTTTCAATGGTAGGAACAACAAATAAAGAAACCATATCTTTGACGATTGGATCTTTAATTGTTCCAATTAGCTCAACCGAATAATTATCTAATAATAAAGCTAAATCATTATTAAGATAATCCTTTAACACTTCATTTACTTGTGTTTCATTATCGTCGTTTGAATCCGACAAAACATTAACAACCTCCTCAATTGGGTGGAAAAGGCTTTCAATTGATGCTTTAACAACGCCTTGAGGTAATGTTAAGACAATTTCCTCTTTTAAAACGTCAATATTAGCAAGGATTAACCGCGCCCAGATTGAATGCGGTGGTAGTTCCTCCATCGCCTTTAAATTTTGAATCCTTTTAAGGATTTTATTTTTTTCATTCATAATAAATTTTTTTTAGGTTCAGACGAAAAAACATTTTTCCATGCTGATTTTTCGTCTAAACCTTTCCCTAAAACTTTACCTTATGCAATAATAATACAAAATGTTTTATTGTAGTAATATTTAACAGTTTTTAACGCTGCTTTAGGGTATTTTTCTAAAACTTTTTGTTTAACGTGCATGATGTGTCTTTTGTATTAAAAACGTTATGTCCCATATCCCCAAATCACCCGTCGCTTCCGCTATCCTAAACTGTCCCCCGTTTGCTAAAAATGTTGCCAAACTAACTACATTGAAACTTACACTAAACTTTTTAGGGGTGTTATTTATAGATATACCTTTATAAATTATAATATTTGCGGCTGCTCCTCCAATATCCAATAAAAACTGACAATCATCGTTATTAACACTTGATTCAGCCGTAAAATCAACTCTTATTTGATAAGCGTCACCATTTTTTACTGGATTAAAAACATTTGTATTTCTATTCCATAGACTATCAATATAGACGGGCAATTGTGAACGGTTTAAAACTAATCCTCCGTTATTTGTCAAAGTTATTGTATCTGTTGCCCCCGTATCTGTCAACCTGTTAGACGTTGTCCATTCATCATCAATTAAGAATTCCCACCCTAATGCCCCTGAATCGTCAATAATTGAGGCATAGTAATTTGAACCATCATCGCTTATTACACGAACCGTCGAGCTTGGCGTAGCTGTGATACTTCCAGAAACACCCGTTTCTACGTTAATAATAGTGTTACTGTTTTCAATCAGTGAAAAAGTACCGACGCTGCTAGCTGTTGATATTAACCATTGACCTGTCCCTGTGAAGCTGATAAAAGTTGGCGTTGCACCCGTGTAATGATAAGAACCAGCCCGAAGGATTTCTGTTGTTCCTGCTCTTACGTCTATGTTTTCACTTTTATTGATCCACCTATCACCGTTGTAGTAGTTCTGTGAACTGTCCTCTGTGTTATAGATTTGTAATCCTGTTGATGGAGTTGAAATTAAATCTCTTTGTGCTGTTGTCATGCTTGGCATTTTAAAACCTTGCGTCGTGCTTGTAATATCTACACCCCCTTGAAATTCCCAAATATTATTTGTCGCTTTATTATATGTTAATTTTTCCGTTCCATTAAACCCAAGTATCACCTCATTGCTTGCACTTGCTGAACTGGTTGCCATGTTGTTACCAATTACAATATTATCAGATCCGTTGCTATTATTGTAGCCTGAATTATATCCTATACCGATGTTTCTTATCCCTGCGTCTATATTTTGCAAAGCAAACCCACCTAAGCCTATGTTGTAGTCTCCTGTTGTAAGTCTAAGCAATGATCGAGCGCCTACAGAAACATTCCAATCTGCCCCGTTTCCGTTTTCTCCCGAACGATGCCCAATCAATGTATTATCATTACCTGTTTGCCAATGAAAGCCAGTTTGATACCCCACAAATAAATTTCTGTAACCAGTATTAAAAGGGCCAGTAATAGGCCCGTAACCCGTGCCCCATCCGAAAAAAATATTTTCAGAACTTAATCCCCTGCCTCCTGTACTATCTGCCCGAAACCTTCTCCCAGCACCGTAACCAAAAGCTGTATTGAAATTACCGTCTTGATTGTATTGTAAAGATAATTGTCCAAAGGCTGTATTATCAAGCCCTGTTCTATTATCGTGTCCAGCCCATGCACCTACAAGTGTCAAATATCTACCCACCGTATTTTCAACCCCTGCGTAGGCTCCCACTACAACATTATCTTTTACAAGTGTATTCACCTGAACATTATGAAAAGCACTATCCCCTATAACAACATTCCCTGATTCATTCCCTAAAGGATAGGTAGCATTTGTTCCCCAAACTTGCGAGTTTGTAACCCCTCCATTTCCTGACATTATTTTGTTTCCGTGAACCGTTGCAATTCCCGAAACAATTGCGTTCCCTGTAACGTCTAAGGCTTCGGTTGGCGTCGTTGTGTTAATACCCACGTTCCCCGAATTATAAACCGCGTCGACTGTATTTGCACCATCAACAAATTTACCCCCCGTTTTTAACTTTTCCCAAAAACTCCCATTATACACGTAAAACAAATCCAAACCCTTTACATAAGTCGATAAACCCTCATAAACCCATGTGATCGAGGTTGTATCGCTCAAATTATCAATCACCGTCCGATTGTCGATCGGTTGATTTGAAAGTATATCAAAATTTGTATTGAGATCTATTTGTGCCGACAAATGAACCCCGAAAAACAATAAGAGAATAATATATAAATGTTTCATTTTTTACTATAGATTAAATTGATAATTGAAATTTGTGGCGGTTGTAGTGGTGTTTAGTTTGTAAAGTTTGTATGCAACCGTCGAATAATTATTAGTCAAACCGGAGGAGCTTATATTAATATCATGCACCGTAAATGAGCCGGTAACATTAAAACCATTATGATCAATGATTGCACTCAAGGCATTATCCGACCAACTTGCCGGAAAAGCATAAAAGATAAAGCCGGAGCCGTTAATCGTGACGGTTTTATCTCCCTCATCCTCAACTAATTTTGTCAATTTTGTATATACATTGCCGGTGGTGGAGAGGTCGGTGGCGGTCATTCCGTAAAAAACAGGATAAACCCCCTTGATCGTTCTTATTGCTGTTGTTGCTGTTCCGCTTTCTGCCCCTTTCACCCAATCTTGACTCGCTTGGAAACGATACTCCGCCTCTGTATAATCACCGGAGGGCGTTTGCAATGGTGCAAATGTGATCCCTTGTGAGTAGGTGGTGCCGGCACCAAAAGAGTTAATTGTCGAAGTACTTGGATAAGTTTTCTCTAATATTCCGTTTGAGAGTGTGGCGGCTCCTGGATTTGTAGTTGCACCCGAAATGGTGTAAGCCTGTGACGTTCCGATCTCAATCACGGAGGGTAATAAACTGGCAATGCTTAATGTAGGGGGTGAAAAATACCAATAGTCCAAAAACTCGCCAAGTGTGCCTCCTCCTATATTTTGACCGACTGCCGGTACTCTTAAAATATTTCTATCCGAATCAAAAACGGTACTTGCCGTTATTTCTCCACGGATCGCCGCCGAACTGGTATCGCGTTGGTAATCTGTTGAAATCAAACTCGAATCAACTCCCGCCTCAATTACTACCGAATTTCCACCACTCAAACTCAAAGTATCATTTGAATAGGTGAGTGATTGAATTTCATTCGTGAGGCTTGTGTCTTGTGCATAATTGTCGATCATCCAATCAACAAAAGACGAAAACAAAACTTTTTTGAGTGTTCCGTCCTCTTGTGTATATATTGCGTCGGTGAGTGCCGGCGTTTTGCTTGTCTGTTGATCTGGCCGGACTTGACCGACCGCCGAACCGACAAAAACAAAAAGGAGTAAAAGAATAAATATTTGTTTCATCATGATATTGTTATTGAATCCGTTATTGCGCCGGAGATCGCCCAAAATGGAGTCGGTTTGAGTGTGGATAATTTTCCACTCATTGTATGTCCATTAAAATCTCCTCTTGCGGTTTTGGTGTCTAATTGAAAATTGAATTGCATTCCTTTGGAGGCATCACCCACCACTTTCACTAATCCATTATTATCTCGGATCAATGCAACATATCTCCGCCCTCTCATTTTGTATTTCAAAAATGTCACCTCCGGTCGATCTTTGGGTATGTCGAGTTTTATTCCCGCCTCAAACCAAAATCCTCTTTTGTCCTCTCTGTTGCTTTCCGTGAATCCTCCGGTTTCAGGAGAAAACCGAATCCGATATATTTCCGAATCGGCGGCGAGAGTGATATTTGTATTTGGTAGTTGAAATTTTCCGGTATCATCCCAATTGGGATTGTATGAAGGAAAGGCGGTGATATTTTCGGGCAATATGAATAATAACTCATTCAATCCTCCTTGATTGAGTTGATCAAATCCCGCATCCACAACGGCGAGATTATCCGGTAATGCCTTGAAAATTGTGAGTTCAAATGCCATAATGCCTCAAAATTGAGGCGAGATGAGGCATTATAATAGTACCTTATACGTTGAGATTACGTTCTATTTCTGTGATTTCTTGTTGCAATGACTCGTATAAAATGACTTGATCTCGGATTTGAGCAATACCATATGCGATTGTTCTATATGATTGGGGAAATAATTCTGCAATCTGGCGGGTGTTAAAATTGCAATGCTCATGAATTAAATAATACATGACATGCCGAGCATGGGCATATATAGCAACTTGCAAAGGATTGAATTTTTTCTCAAATACTCCGAAAGGTGTTTCAATCTGTTGATCTGCCAAAAATAAATTTTCGCGACCGCAATGGTAAAAGCCATTTATTGCACTTACAATCTCCGTCCATAATATTTGCTTTTTGGCGGTTGCACAAACATTACTTTTTTGTAGGACTGTACTCCAATTTTCCGTGCAATGATTTTTATTTTTTTTACCATATTTTTTTATTTGGTATCGCTGCCAATTTTTATACGACGAATCCAATCCGAAATCATCCTCCCCTATATCGTGCTTTTTTCGGAATATTTTTAACGCCCCCATGTTCGATTCTCCGAGGTCCCCGAGCGCATCAATAAATTGATTCATTTCCTCCAAAAAGATTTTGTGCAAATAAAGTCCGATCCTAATATGCCGTTTTTTTTTGCTCAAGTATCGGTGAACCTCTGGCGAGATATTTAATGCGATTCTTTCAGTCAATAATTTTTTAGTTTTTGCAAAATTAATTTTTCGTTCATTCATGACTCTAAAATGGAGATGGTGATAAAGGAGGTCGGATCGCTTGAGAGGGAGTGGAGTTTCTTTGCCGTATCTGCTTTGGATCATTCGCAAAGTCGGTCGGCTAATATGAATATGAATCACGGGCATAAAAACAAGGCATAAAAAAAGCGAACAATGTACGTGGTGTGCATTGTCCGCCTTTGAGTTTGAAACACTATTTTCTAAACATCGCCGAGATGTGAGAAATAGAAATCAAAAATATATAAAAATATATTAATTGATTGCATTTTTATATACTTTTTTATTCAATGCAACTTTCAAATACTTTTTGATAAGAGGCATCTACTTTTTTTCTCCATGTGCTTTTTACGTTTTGCACCATTTCCTCGCCTTTCTTAAATTCATCAATTACAAATCTTTTACTCTTATTGAGATAGAGTGCAATATCAAACGGATTATGATCCTCCATTCTGGATATATAGCAAATTGCTATTCTTGCCATTTTGAGTTCCGGATAATGTCTCCGACTTTGTAACTCTGTTTTTTTGACCATGAAAACCTCGCAAACTCTATCTACAATTGTCTCAATAGGTACTTTGTAGGATTCCTCAAATTCATATAGTTGGTTGTATATTTTGGTAATCTTTTCGTTAAATTCTTGATTTGTATCAAACAACTCTTTTGCTGCTCTTATTAGGCAAATAACCGTTGTTCTATCCCGTTGTAAAAATTCCCCGATTTGCTCATGTTTATATCCCTCCTCCCATGCAAAAAGCCCAAAACATTTCCTTGCATCTGTCCATCCTAATTTTCTATATCTTTTTGAGGAGATAAGATTCTCAACATTCATTTGATAGGTGTCACATACTAATTTTGCGATCCTTTTTAATGGGGTTTTGTTGTTGACAACCAATTGTCGATTTGAATTATAAAACAGTTTTTCAATTTCGTAATTATTCATTTTTTTTATGTATTTATTGAAATTATAAAATCAGGGTTTTCAATACATTTTTTAAAAATCATCAATTGTCCGGCAATATTTTGGCGGAGGCTTTTTGCATCAACATCGCGAACCAAATCAAATCTTTTAATCGCCTGGTTGACTCTGTTTTCACCTTGAATGATTTTTGTATATTTTTCGGCGAGTTCGCCGGCTTCGTCGTATGCTTCGAGAGCTTCATCCCTTGTAAAAGGAATCCACTTTCTTTTTTTCATTGTGCCCCACCACCAACTCGGAACATCTTTCCATTCTTTTATCTCTCCTCTTTTTTTTTCGAAATTCTTCACAAAATCAGTTTCAAAACAGTCCTTTAATTTTTTGTTTTTGGCGGCTCTCTCGGCTTGTATTCGATTTTCTCCTTGTTCGTGTATCAATACAGCTATTATTTTTTTTCGTCGCTTAGAATAAGCCGAGAGGATTTTCCCCAATTGCGAAACATTGAAAATGCCGTGATACATATCCGCATTTTTCACCTCCAATTTCCCTCCGCTCCAAAGTTCATACGCTGTTTCAATCTCCTCCACACTCAATTCCTTGAACTGGTTTAATATGAGTTCTTGACAACCTTCCAGAATGTCAAATCCTATATTCGAATTGGCTCCGTATCGTTTTGCCAATTTTGGGAGGAGTGCGCCGATCTGCAATGCGGCTTGCTCCAATTGCTCCGGGTTCATGTCTCTCATTTTGCGATTGTACCCGTGCATCACATTTTCAATTTCAACTAACGCGACGTTCTCTTTTTTCGCGCATTCTCTTAATGACGTTGGCGGTAGCTCTAGCCGCATCCTCGGCACTAATGAGGTGCCCGTTTGGATCATTGTTTTTTGCTGCTTTTGTATTTCCATTTTTTTGCATTATGATTTCGTCGTAAGTATCGGCAAACCTATTCGCCATGATACCAATTGAAAAAATTGAATTAAACCAGATGTGAGAAATTGCCGCCGCCTCAAAAAATGGCTCGAGATATTTTTGGGTGAAATCTTTATCATGTTCCCAGGTGCGACCATTCACTCTCATTTTTTCTTTGAGCCTTACTGTAACCTTTTCGAGATCGGCAAGAGCTTTATTATCCCATGAAAAAACGTCCGGTTGCAATCCATTTTTTACTTGAAACTTTTCACGGGCTTTTTCATAAGATTTGCACGCCATCATTTGAGCGGAAAATTCTTTTTCCTTTTTAGGGGGGTTCGGCGGAAATTGGGGGGTGTTTTTTTCTTCTTGCATTTGTTGAGAATCAGCACTAATATTTGGGGAAAAATTCTCTTTAGTATTTTTAAAAGTACTTTTACTTATATACTTATATAGTGTCTGTGACGTTTCGTCACCCCCCTCCTGTGACGTTTCGTCACCCCCCTCCTGTGACGTTTCGTCACCCCCCCTTGACGTTTCGTCACCCCTGTTTTCTGGTGATAAAACAAGCTGTTCCCATTTCTTAGTAACTCGTTTCCTTAAAGGGTCTTTTTTATCTTTTTCAATCAATCCTTTTTCAATCAATCTTTTACAAATTCTTATGGCAGATCTCCCCGTCACATTAATAGAAAGTCCTATTTCATTATAACCTATTTCTGTAAATTTTTTTGAATCGCCATACAATTGCGAACCACCTCGAACCGCTAAAATTTGACAAACGGCATACTCATGTAAATCCAAATTTGCCTCATGCAAAATCGCCGTTCTAATCATGTAAAAAGGTATCATCCAAATTAATTTTAAAGTGATAAAAATCCGTTTTTACGGGGCATGCTTCGCCCGTAAAATTTAAAAGTACCTTAGCCCCTCTTTTTTAAATAGGATTAAAAGGAGTGCCCGGAGGCACTCGGTGAGTTTTCTT
>Ga0213867_1000705_pt1 | contig 14888 bp, 29 predicted proteins | sample PICome_12_FD_160120 | JGI IMG/M metagenome (GOLD analysis project Ga0213867, IMG submission 160120) | Coastal seawater microbial communities near Pivers Island, North Carolina, United States - PICO540 | ecosystem: Environmental > Aquatic > Marine > Coastal | place: USA: North Carolina... | reverse complement strand
TATGGCGGCAACGATAGATTTATCTATCAGACCAATATAAAGTCTGATAATATGTAACCCAATAATTTCGTCCCATTCTGCACAGTTAGGGTTGAAATTAAAATAAAACATAGGGGATAGAGAATCTGGGGAAGTGATACGACGCATGATAGTAAAGTATAAAGAAAGGGGGGAGGATTAGTCCCCATGATCCTACCAGGTTTGGAAGGTCTGCGTATGCTCCCCGTCGGGTCGCAGATCTGTCACCTGCAGGGAGGCGTGCCCCTGCCCCATAAGATCGCGCCAGAGAACCCTTGCCTCGGCGGCATCGTTAATCTCACGGGCGATCAGGCATTTGCCCCAGGTGCCGTCCGCTGCCAGTAGGGTGCTACGCAGGGAAGCGTAATCAAACTTACCGTTCCGCTTCCAAACCACCAGAGAGGTCTTGGCGGTGCCATCGGTGCGCACTTTGTAGGAGATGCTGCCAGTGCCGCCACACTGAAAGCACACGCCATTGGAGATGTGCCCGTAGTGGGGCAGACTGCCTGTGCCGTCGCACTTGCTGCAGGTTCCGGTCAGGGTTTCGTAGGTTGCAGGCATCGAATTGCTCCGTTCAGGACTCCCCCAGTATAGGGGTTCGGGAAGGGCACCCGTGGCAGAATGCCCGAATTGTAACACTCTGAAATAGTGTTACATAAGGGGATGATTAGTCCCCTTAAGTGTTAATCAATCAATTCTGCCAAGTGTTCATAACCCTTAATACTGTGAGCATAATCGGGGGACGGATAATCACGAAGTAATTTCTTATATTTTCTAACTGAAATATCCTCCCTAATTGAATCATATGCAGCATCCCTGAATATACCTGGTACCGCATTGTAACCCATATAACCTTCATCCCAAACCCCCAAGATTTCGCCATTGTTATCAATTAAAGCATACAATCTTTGAGGGTTGCCGTTAATATCATTATTTGCGGCAAAATGTAAAATTGACATGAGTTTAGTGTGGTGAAAGTGTAAAGAAAGGGGGGAGGATTAGTCCCCCTTAAGTGTCACTTTACGATGACATAATCGGCACCCTGTCTTTCAGTGCAACGCCCCGTGCGGACGCCACGTTCCTTAATCAGGGCAATCTCAGCGGCGAGTGCCTTGTCTGTAACGCTGACGGTGCGCTTGCCCTTGCAGACCGTCACCTTGCCCGCTTCACTCTCAAAGGTCGCCAGACCGCTTTCTACCATGGTGCTAAGAATCTCAGCGCGAACTTGCGCCAGGTACTGGGCGGCATCTTCGGCGGCACGCTTAGCGATCTTTGCCTGCACAATGGCGCGATCAATCCGCACATCAAAGGATTCGCCCGCAAAGGCAACATCCGCGATGGCGTCGATGGCGTCCACTGTGACTTTAAGGTCAGCAGCGAAAACGTCGGCGGCAGTGGTCTTGGTCATGTCGGTGTGGTGATTGACTACCCGTCAATCCTACAGGTGCCGTGGCGACATCGCACGCCACAGCGGTGCGATTGTTACAAAGGTTCACAAAGAATGAAAAAGTATAAACAATCAACAACAATAGCAATTGAAAGTATAAACAATCAAGAATAAATCCTAATCGTTTATGACATAAACACATCCATAATCCTAATCGTTTATGACATAAACACATCCATAATCCTAATCGTTTATGACATAAACACATCCATAAAGAGACTGTGCCACTTGGCAAACTGGTTTTTTCGACCCCAGAATTGCTTAGGATCGATTAGAATTTAGAAAATCAAAGGAGGTGCGGGGTAGCACTGTAGACGACAATACATCGACACTCACCCTGCCATAAAATAATGTTAAATTTTATTTCAATTTTAGGGGTGTGCCAATCCACAAACTGTCCACTCCACCGGCACTGGTCTCAAAATATGCTAGGATGGAGGTAGAATTTATTTTTAAGGTGGACAGTTGAGAAAGTGTCCACTCCACCGACACTGGTCTCAAAATATGCTAAAATGGAGGTAGAGTCTAATGTGTGGTGTGCCAGTTTGTAAGGTGTCCACTTGACAATAAAAAATCTACCTGTGACGTGGTAGGATGGAGGTAGAGTCTAAAATTTAGTAAAAGTAATTAAAAAAAAGAATTAAATTAAATTGATAGTATAAAGAATTAAATAGTGCTATGTTATGTTATGTTATGTTATGTTATGTTATGTTATGTTAATCTCGTGATGTTAATCTCGACGAGATTTTAATTAGGGAGAGAAAACCTCTCCCCATAAGTTTACATTCAGTAACCTAACCACACCAGAAACTCGCCAGTGTCAACGCGGAAGGGAACGGTCCCGTAGTCGGTGCGGAAGTCGTCCCAGCAGCAGTGATCCTTTGCTGCCTGGCAGGCGGTGCTCCAACGGATCGTGCCATTGGCAGGGTCGGTGCAGTTCCAGAGAATGTCAGGGAAGGTGGGGAAGGTCATTGGATCCGTTGCGGTTGGACTTGATCAGTGTAGCAGGTAAAGGGGAGGGATTAACCTCCCCCGTAGGATCACCCGTTAGGTTGCCACTGGCAGAGTGTGAGTGCCTTCCAGACCTTACGGGCATCCTCAACCGACAACTCCACAATATCGTTGCCGATTGTGAAGACGATGAAATCGGCAACCTGTTGGAAGGTTGCCAGATCCCCTGCAGGAGATTCGAGTGTGTGGGTCATGGGGTGTCTGTGGTTGACGACTTCCTAAGTCTACCATAAAAGGGGGAGGGATCAACCTCCCCCGTAGGATCAGATCCGATGCCGCAGACCTGCAGGCAGTTCTCGGTTGCGACGGGTCAATTCCATCCCGTAGGTTGCTGCCTGATCCAGGTAGTAACCCTCCCGCACGGGATTCCACCCTTTCATGCCCTCTGCTGCTTGCTGGCAGTCCCGAATGACGTACCGCAGGGAATAGGAATCCAAAGTCTTGGCATGTGCCTCCCACCGTGCGAAGTGTTCGGCAGTGGCAAATTCTTGAGTGCAAAGCATGGGTCTGTTGCGGTTGGACTTGATCAGTGTAGCAGGTAAAGGGGAGGGATCAACCTCCCCCCTGCGGATCATTCCTCCCAGATCACCCCCCAGAAAGAACCCTTCCCGTGGGTCTCCTCGCACCATGCCTCGGCAGACTCCTCAAGCAGTTGGAACCACTCCGACTGGTCGCAGTCCAACCAGTCCTCAGGGATGATCAGATCGATGGTGGCAACCCCATTAGGGATCCAGTGTCGGGCATCGGTGGGGAGAAAGAAAGAAACGCACACATCCCGAACGATGGTGGTTGCGGTTGCGGTTGCGATCATGGTCCGGTGGTGTGAACTGCAGACACTGTAAGGGGTCTGGTGGGCACCTGCGGGTGCCCTTGTGCCAGGGGTTAAAGTGTCACAGGCATCCTTGACTGTTCACCACACCGTATGCTAGTTCAAAACCTGTAGCAGTGGGATACAGTCCCAGGTAGAGTCTGCCGAGACCCAGACCCAGCAGTTCGTCGCCGTTGGTTGCCTTGGTGTCCACACCCAGGTAGAGCAGGTGCTGGATGCTGGCGGGAGTCTGGAGGATCATGGTAGGGTGTGTGTCGTTGTCTTTATCAGTATAAGACCCAGGTGGGGGGAAGGTGGCGGGGTCTTGTGCCACCTTCTGGATTGTCTCAGACCAGTTGAGAAGGAGAACCGCAGGAGCGGTAAAAGTCTACCATGCGTTGTGCTTCTTCTTTTGTGGTGAAGGATTGTGTTCTCCACTCGCACTGATTGTAAGGGGATTGATACTTGATCTGGAAACCGATTGAGTTAATTTGATTCTGATTGTTCATTGTTTTAGAATTAATGAATGTGTGAATCTAGATGTGATCTAGTTTGATTGATGCGTGCATCTCGAAGAGAATTGATGCACGCATCTCGACTAATCTTGACTCATTCTCCGAATTCTCCGAGCAGTTGATCTACAGGCACCTCCAGAAGTGCTGCCAGTTCTTCATCACTCATGAAGGTGATGTCTGTCAGTGGGTGCTCGTCGATCTGGGCGGTGGTGGTGAAGTGGTCCATCGTGGTGATGTGAACTGAGACAATCATACCATAATTGGGGGGGGGTGTGTGGTGGTGAGGAGGTAGGTAGTGGCGCATTGTGCCACTTATTAAAGTGTCCACTGTTCGGGGGGGGTACGGGGGATGTGCTAGGATGGAGGTAGAACCTATTGTCAGTGAAGTTTTGTGACAGGTTCCCTCCCCTCCCCCTGGCGTGCTAGGATGGAGGTAGAACCTATGCCCAGTTACAAAACACTAAAAAAAGGGGGCAGTGTGCCCCCGATGTGGTAGGATCAAAGACCGTCGTGCCACTTGGTGCCGAAGGCACTCATCATTTCATCGTCGGACGGTTCCCAGTTCTGGGATTCTTCATTCCAAACCTCTTCAATGGTTCCCCATTGAGACTCTGGGACGATCAGACCTGAGACCTTCTCAAACCAGTCGCAGGCATCCTCCCAGTCGCATCCAGGATGCTCCCGAACGAACTCACGGATGCCAGGCAGGTCGAGGGTGATAGTGGTGTTGTCCATCGTGGTGGTTTGAACTGATCTAAGATTAATCGATCAGGAGACCGTTTCCAGTCCCCTTGTGCATCTTAACAAACTGTCACAACATCTCAATCAGGTGCATCATTGTTGTGATCTGTACGGGAGTCTGCCAGGGTAGGACATCCTCCAACATGTTACCATTGGGGCGTAAGATCGCAACCTCAAAGGTATCCTGACCAATCCTACCATGGAGTCCAGAATTTTCTGGACCTGCTACCACTGAGATGGTCCAATCATTCTCAAAGGTGTGGCGTGCTTTTGTTGCACCTTTGAGAGCGTGATCCCCAAAGGTCAGAGCGGAGAAGTTCATGGAGTGGTGGTTTGAACTGATCTAAGATTAATCGATCAGGAGACCGTTTCCAGTCCCCTTGTGCCAGCGGTCAAACCGTCCACCTTGGCGGTTTATGGGTCGGTGGTGCAGGTAGACTATGGGGACAATCGAAAGAGGGCGGGGGTACGCCTTATGATGAAATGGTCGCCACGCCCCCTGCCATAAAATAATGGCAAAAAAAGTATAAAGAAAGGGGGCGAATGTTGCCCCCTTAAATGTTACTTATCAATCAAAGATCAGGTCAGCGATGTCATTCAAACGGCGCTCCTGTTCGCGCTGTTCCCATTGTGCCAGCGGGATCAAGTTATGCCCCTGAATGATAGTTTTATCACCGAAGCGATGGAAGGTTTTGCCGATACAATCCTCCATCATAATGTCTTCAATCAGGTTGCCAGTGATAGCAGCAACAAAGGTGCCACCATAGGGACCTTTAGCATAGGAGAGAATCTGAATCGCTTGATCGATTGTCATGTCTGTGTCGTTCTTTGACTCTTTAATAATCCCATAAATCGGTGCAGATCTCAAGGGGTCTTGTGCCAGAGATTTGACTGGCACAAGGTATAAAGTATCACCAGAGAATCATACCAGTGGTGAACTTAACTGTGCCACTGTTAGTTGACACAAACCACTCTCCTTTCTTCTGGAATACTTTCGGCGCTTTTGATCATCTTAAATTATTCTGGTGGTGTTTGAGAGTTATTAACTTGTGCCTCCAAAAGTTTGTACCTTACACAAGTTTTAAGATCACCAATGAATAGGTTAATCTGATCTTGTGAAAGTGTCAGTGTTGAATTTTCTGAAATGAGTTGAGGTACAAGACTCTCAGTAATTTCGTCTGGAGATGTTGCATTAACGATGGCATCATTAGAGCGTAGAGTTTCAAACAAATCACCAAGTTCTAAATCAGTCATTACTTTTTCCTCAAATAATATATTTATTAATTGCCCACACTTGCTGGGTCAGCATTAAAGATCATCTCTGCTCGCTGCTCGTTGACTGTAGCAGAGGCGCTCTGGAGGGTATGGAACCCGATCCAGGTGGTGAGGGATAGGAAGGGCAGCGAGGGTCATTGTGGGGGGTTCTGGTGGTGGTTTGGAGAAGGGGGAGGGGTCAACCTCCCCCGTAGGGTCAACCGATCAGGGCAGCAGCAAGGCGGTCACGCTTGCGTATCTTGTTGGTGTGGATGAACCACAGATCCCGCTTACCGTTTCTACTGAGGGTTGCCCCAAGGATGCGATCCCTCTCCAGATCGACCATCAGGGCGTGGATGGTGCCCTTGTGGCGGCGGGGGTCCATCCCCATGCCTCGGACGATCTCAGAGCAGGTCTGGGGACCCTTCTGAATCAGGGTGCTGCGGATTCTGGTGCGGATCAGGGTGGTAATCATGGCGAGTGTGCCGTTGACTCCTGAAGTATAGGGTACGGGTTGGTGGTGGTGCGACCGCTTGTGTACCAGTGTGCGGAGTGTCCACGCAGGCGGTCTTATGGGGCAGGGCAGCATTAGACTATGGGGACAATCGAAAGAGGTGGGGGGTATCACCGTAGACGAAAAAGGTCGGTACCTAACCTGCCATAAAATAATGGCAAAAAAAGTATAAAGAAAGGGGGCGAATGTTGCCCCCTCTTTTATACTTTAGGATCAGACTTCGATCTGTTCAATGTCACCATGCTTCAGAGCACGGTTAAACAATTGACCCCAAGATGTCGCCGCTTTGTCTTCATCGTTGGAGAGAAGTGCAAACCAACGCTCACACTCTCCTTCATCCTCCCAAGCGTAGCGATAAACTTTATCGCTGCTGGTGAAAGTTACCAACAGATCGTAACAATCACCCTCGGCGCGGATGATAGAAAGGTGGGAGATGGCGCTGCTGGTGACTGCTGCGCTGATCGTGAAATCGGTTGCGGTTGCCATGGTGTCGGTGTGGTTGACCCTTAGATTCTACAGGCAGTATGGGGGGCATCCGCGCCCCCCGTGTGCAGGTTGTCAGACCGTCACAGTCTTTTTCTTACTGTAACCCGTAAACTGTTTGTTCCTCTTACGCGCATCAATCGCCTTCCGCCATGTAGACCCAGCAGGTTGATTACCGTGAACCATAAGAGCAAACGGTTTGTCACCAAAACAGTGGGAATCATCGTGATCTACCTCCAAACCAAGTGCATCAGCGTCTGCATCATTCAAGACTACCTTACTATAACGGGGGAAGAATCCCTCGTCGATCATGTAGTCCCACTTGCCACCATAAGATGCGGTGAAGTAGAAGTTAGCGGGCAGATTCAGGTGCAGAAAGAGTTGCAAACTCTTAGAGTAGCAATAGAACTTAAGGTCAGGATTGCGCAGTGCGACTTCAATCCAAGCATCCAGATAGGCACCAGAGAAGAAGTCGCCAGACTCATGAATTCTCACTTTCTTAGTGTTGCGGGTGCGGTGGAATTGGATGCTGTTGTGAATAAGATCTGCAGCGATTCCGTTCTTGATTGCATCAACAATCATCTCCAGATTGCTGGCGCGGTTCTCAAAAACCTGGGTGTATTGTGCTTCAGAAGATGCAGCAAAGCAGCGAAACTCGGTGTGAGGACCGTCTTGAATCTTACGCTTGCCGTTATCATCAACGACAGCGAAAGACTTACAAAACAATGCACCAGGGCAGGTTTTACCTGCGGGCAGGTTAAAGATTAGGGTATCCTTGGCGAGTTTGGCGTTACCCTTGGAGAAGATCAGCATGGTGGTGTGGTGGTGTGGTGTGAACTGCAATCAGTATAGGGGCAGGGTGGGGACCCTTTCGAGTCCCCGTGGACACCTTGCGGATTGTCACACTGCCCAGAGGTTTGCTTCAATCAGACGATCAATCAGCACCTTGGCGACTGAACCGCAGTGCTCGCAATGCACTTCAATCTTGATAGTTTCGTGCAAAGACTTGCGAGCAGAAGGATGCTGGAAGGATACAAAGTGCCAGCGGTAGACACTACTCAGGGTTTTAAGATACTTGCGAAAGACTACATAATCGCCGTAGTCGGTTGTTTGTGCTTTCACCCAGTGGTAAATACCAACAAAGTGGCGGAAGTCGGGGGCAGTGCGATAGTGACCCTTTCTTGCGGCACGGGAATACTTTAGGGCATCAATAATACGCTCGGCACAATCATCGCGGAACAGTTTAGATGTAACTTCTAAGCAGATTGCATCGAGCGCTGCGATCTGTTCTCGGTTCAGGTACTCCAGTTGAGCAGGAGCGAAGAAGGGGGTGGTGGACATTGGATCAGATGGTGGGTTGAGTGCGGCGGCGGTGCGCCGTTGACGGAATGATGCCCTACCAGAACCGACCAGCACAACCACCTTTGTGCCACTGATCGAACTGGCACCAGAATCAGCACCAGGAGCATCCCCACACCTATACTTTAAGGACAATCAGATGAGGCAGGGGGTACTGCTGTAGACGAAGTACATACATCGACACTGCTCCTGCCTTGAAATAATAGTATTACAATCGGTTACAAAAAAGGGACTCAGCACCACCCGAGTCCCCGAAGCACCATCACCTATGCTAGAATTATCTGTTCTTCTTCGCGCTGGGTAACTTTATGTAAAGTCGGAGGCAAACCCCTTCCTCCTTTGATTATTGTAGTACCCAGTGTGGGTCGTTGTCAACCTGAACCCAGAAGTGGTTTTTGCCGTTGCGTGAGGTCAGAAACATCATACCATTCTTGTGCTGTTCAATGATGCAGGTCTCGTTGCTATCCATCAGGTTTGCAAAGCGGTTCTTTGCTTTCTTTGAGATGGGTTGAACTGTGATAGTAGACATGAATCTCGAACTCGATGAATGAAGTCTAGAGGAACATGTGTGAATCTCGACGACATCTTGTGACACTAGATGAACTGTCTGTGATCTCGTCGAGAATCTTAATGATCTCGTTACCTGTGCGACCCTTACGAAGCATTGAAATAAGAAGTGATATGTTCATGATCTAGTCGAGATGTGATTGATTGTTGGGTGATCTCATCGAGAACTTATGAACTCGACGAGATCTTGTGTGAATCTAGTCTAGATCAGACTAGGGTGAGAAGATCACTCCGCAGAGCGTTATTGACATAACGACCAACAGAGTCACCTTGGGAGATGGTGTTGGTCATTTCAGTTACGAAACGCTCAACATCAGCAACACCGTAGGTGTAGTCACGACCACCGTTGAAGGTGATGGTAACTTGACCGTTTTCCACATCGGAGATGTTCTCGATTGCAGAAGAAGTGAAAACAGGGAACATAATCAACTCAAGAAGTAAATGAACAATGGAGTCTTTAGGGCACTGCCTTTCCCATGTGTGTATTATTGCAGGGATCTCGAAGAAGATCAAGACCCCTGAGGACAGTTTAGTAACCGTCCATTGCATCCTCCAGGGCAACCAGAAGACCATCAAAGTCCTCCGATGCAGGCAGAACACTGGTGAGAGTGTACACCAGATCCTTACCATAATCTTCCGCGAGTTCCCTCAGGTACTCTTTGCGGTTGGCGTATCCGTTGTCAGTGTAGACAGACATGAGGTGTTGGGGTGAACAACAAAGGTAGTATGGCAGGAATCCCGAGGTTATTCAAGATCCCTTGTGCCACTAGGTCAACTGGTACTCTCTAGGAGTTCAGGGTAGTATTCTTCACATTCAGTGATCAATTCTTCATCAGAATACTTATCATAATTCTCATCCATCACATCGTAACACATTTGGAGCAAACATTTCAGATCCATACCATCGAGGATTGTCTGAATGAGTTGATCTTGAAGTTCAGTGCGGTTCATGATCAGTCCTTAAAGATAGCGTGGATCTTGTTACGAATGGCATAAACATCCTCTGGGTTGCACAGATCGTCGTCCAGAGCATTGCCAATGAAGTTGTAGATCAGATCCCACTGATCTTCAGTGAACAGAGAGTGGTAGATGTTTTGTGAGGGAGTGTCAGGCATGAGGTGTCTCAGGAACAAATGTAGTATGGATCAAAATGGGGGACTTTGCAATCCCCCTTGTGACACTAGGTCAACTGTCACAGGCACTCACCGAGTTCTGTATCAATAGCATCCCAAATTGCCTGATAGATGAAATCGTAGTCTTGCAATTTGACTAACACATTCTCACAAACTGCATCTGGTTGTCTTACCTCATCACCATTATCATCATACTTTACAACATCTTCGCTAGTGTAAATCCAACCCGCACAAGGTGCATCTTTACCCTACTCTTCAATAAGATTTTCTACGTACGCTTTGAGTGCTTCGAGTGAATAGAACTGATTTGCCATGATGTTAGTTAGTGAGGTGATTGACTTGTGCCACTTGTCAGACTGTCAGATAAGGAGTTCACGGTAAGTCATTTGCGATAAGGTGAGTTCCACCAACGAGTGTAGGATACCACAAGAATGATTGCAGTGGAGATGACACCGACTAGTCCAAGAACTGTCACACCATCACCAGCAAAACCATAAGTATCAGGCATCATCAGAAATCCCAGTCAGATTGAAGAAAAGCGTTAAAGGTTCGTTCATCATCTTCATCTTCATCTTCCTGAAGATCCATTGTCTCATAGATTTCATCAACGAAATCCATCATGGAAAACTCTTCATAATAATCATCGTAATCCATTGAAAACCTCCAAAATGATGTTAGATAAGGGTTTGATCCCTTGTGTGTATTGTAGGGGCATTCCAGGCGATCCTAGGTGCCCCTGAGACAGTTCTTATGCTGTCACATAGTTGGGGATGTCTACATGCTCCACTGGTGCATTGTATCCCATCTTATATGCTTTCCAGTTACCATTGAGATCGAACAGGTAAGCATACTCCTCACCACCTAGTTTTCCTGATACAAATTCATTAAAACTGGTGTGTTCAATATAAAGTTCTTCACCACGCTCAGTGTAATACAGTGGTTGAGGATCACGATCATTCTCTTGCATCATGAAACCTTCCGAGTCAAAAATATACTCTCCATTCTCATCTTTCAGAGAAGAACCATTGTTCCATGTACTACGAGTCCGAAGACATGACATCGAACCTCCATCAATCAGTTCTTTCACATCTTCTCGATTCTGATAATATTTTACCAGATACTTTCCATTGAAGTCAGGATATCCATCCCAATGACAATACACAGAAACGACAGAATGATTAGGCATTTCAATGCCAATTCGAGAACGAGTGCTCATGATGGTGTCAAGTGGTGAACTTGTTCAGTGTACTTCAGAACCTAATGGGGGGTGGTTCTGATGGTCCAGTTCGAAAACTGGAATAGGAGCAGGGAGACTTGAACTCCCACAGGATACAATCCCAACGGATTTTAAGTCCGGTGCGTCTACCGATTCCGCCATGCTCCCTTAGGAACCTTCAGATCTGTTATGATATGAAGGTGGTTGTCAACTCAAAGATCAAAGAACTTACATTCCCTTGCCTCTTCCTCAATCATCTCATGGTAATACTCCATGGTCTTGAATGAAAGTAACATGTTGCAAACCCAAAGTGAATCTAAACAATAAGACATCAGATCCTCATGGTCAATCATACAAACTCCTCAATAAAGTAATCAACTGTGATCTCATGATCTTTACAAAATTCCTCTACATCATCAGGTAACTCATTAATGATGTCACTAAATGCAAACTTCTCCCAAAGAGCATAATACTGTTCGGTTTTCATGGAGTGGTCTCTCCCGATGACTCAATCAATGTATCAGATTCTTATGGGTGAGTCAAGTGGTCGTAACCAATCTTCAAACTGTCCTCTTGATACCTGGTGATCATAAGTCCTTATGGTTTCTTTAGGATTCTTAATATAAAGTAATTTCCAAAGGGTGACAAGCACGATTATACACAGAATCCATAAGTGTGTCAAGACCTTGTAATATTTTGTAACAAAGCATAAAAAAGACCCAGATTTCTCTGGGTCATGATAGGATGTTTGATTCTTATGATTACCAGCGATCAGGACAAGAGAGATCTTCTACATAAGACTTCACACTTTCTGCAGGTTGAATGTCCAGTGTTTTCTCCCAATCAATCTGATGAGGATCAAAGTCTCCTAGAACTTCTATTTCTAGTGTTACGCGATACTTCTGTTTCTGTGTAAGCATGTAACTAGTTGCCATAAGAATCCCTCGAATGAACTTGTTGAATTTAACTATACATGAATCTCGATCACTTGTCAACATGAGAACGAGACACATCTCGAACTGTCACAACGAGATCGCATGAGTATATCTATGCGTCTCGACGAGATTTTATTACATTTTATGAATGAATGGGTGAATCTCGAAACATGTCTCGTCGAGATCTTATGATTGTATAATGATGCTGTGATATCTCGTCGAGAAAAAAGGAATCTCGGAGACCACTCACGATCTCGACGAGATTCCTCTCAACCCACATAAGAACTATAAGGTCTAGTCGAGATCCTGTCAAGGGATCTCGAAGGTCTCATTGATTAGGGATCTTTATGGTATTATGAGATCTTATGATATTTGGGGTTCTTATCTGATTAGCGATCCTTATGGAAATTTTTTCGGCGGCCCCTTGACAAAAAACTCAGCGCGTGTTATAATAAAACATCTAAGACCACAAGGTTTCATAAGATTTTTAATATATTTCTCTTATAAGATCTCAAAGAAGAATCATAAGATCTCAAAGAAGAATCATAAGATCTCAAAGAAGAATCATAAGATCTCAAAGAAGAATCATAAGACTTACAAGAGTATAATACTATCGTAATACAAACAACAAATATTAATTTTTCTTAACATGTGGATTTCCTAACACTTTATATACATAATTAAGAAAAGTTTAAGTGCTATTTATAAGAAATCATGAGCGGTACTCTAAAGAATCTCACAGAACTCGAAGGAATGGAACTCTATGAGAGATACAAGGTAGATACAGAGGGTTACATCTGGTCATTTAAACAAAAGATACCCAAGAGGTTAAAAACCTCATGGGCAGGAAAGAAAGATCATTATCGTATCGTATCATTGAGAGACATCAATGGTAAAACAAGATCCTTTTATGTACATCGTCTTGTTGCTCTTGCCTTTTTACCTAATCCAGCAAACAGTTGGGGATTGATTCACATTGATGGTAATGTTCATAATAACTCTTTAGATAACCTTAAATGGATGGGTAGAAGAGTTTATTCTGATAGTGGTGAATTAGATACTGATACACTTAAACTGAGTAAAGAACTATCCAATTACATTAAACTTGTACATCGTGCATGTATCACAAAAGGTGTACCAGTACCTAATGATTATGAATTCTTCCAGGGTATGATTAATGAATCACTGGAAGAATACATTAGTAGATATGGTTTGAAGAAAATACTTTATCAGATGGAGAACCAACCTTGATTGAGAGATCACCTTCTTCTTTCTTATGCTTATTAAAAAAGATCCTTATGATCTTAGTCTTATCTTTATTAAGGGATGAGATCTTCCCTTGCATATTTGTTTGTAACCTCCACATTGGTTGTATCAGAATTCTGAATATGGTGTCCTTGAACAAAACCGAATCCACCAGCAAGAAGTGCAAGAATAAGAATAAAGACCATGCGCTTGTGACCATGATCTTCACCAGAATTAGAATACTCTTCCACTGACATACCAGTGATCTTTTCTCCTACCCATGTACCAAATCCACCAAGGAAAACCATAAGTACCCAGGGTGTGAAGGTAATCAATAACCAGACAATAGCAATTAACGAAGCAAATACACCTGTTGAACCAACAGATGAAAAATCAATCCCACTGGACGAATGATTACCTCTTACCTCTCTGAGGTTATGAATCGTAATAGGATTGTAAATGTGTTTGATTGTTTCTTGTGCTGTCCCGATAGAACCAGACTCGACGGTTACCTTGAAAAACGTTCCTGTCGGGACAACCTTGATGTCGGCGGAGTACGTTGCCATGGTGTTGTTACATCAGATAACAGAACTCAGTATAATGGCAATTTAGTGTGATCTGAATTTTGAATGTGACACTTCTTATAGTGTCCTAGACATGTCATAATACTTTTCCTTCTGAAGGAGTTCAATCAGTACCTTGAGATTTTCAATTTCTTTGTCTTTCTTATTCAATATCTCTTTAAGTATGGTAACCTGTGTATGGAGTTGAATAAACATTGATTCTTGTTCTGTCATTTGGTGCTTTCCTTGACTAGGTGAATTTGATTCCAATCTTTTTTAACCACAAGAACATTCACATTTCTGGATCTTTCCTCAAATTCTTTGATACAGATTGTAATATATGTCTCACCAATAAAATTGACCCAACCAACATGGTCTTTATATGAAACATTAAGTCCTTGATAGAATGCCGCCATACGATGATTTAATTCCTGAGTATTTTAGCACAAACTTAAAGCATGATCAAATGTGGAGCAGCAGTAAATGATACTTCAATTTCTTTCATCATTTTATCTGCTTTGACTGTTCTTTTGACTAGATTAGTTGCACCTGATCCTGAAATCTTCGTAAATCCTCTCTTTGTAATTGCACCAAAGATTGTAAAGAAAATTGCCTTCTTTAAAAACTGACTAAATGCCTGACCACCAACAAATAAGAAATAAGACATCTGCAATGAAGTATAATGCTCAGAAAGTCTTGATGGATTGATTGCATCCAGATTTGTTCCAAATCCACCTTCACTACGAATCTTCTTCACTATCTCTTTTTGAAAGGTCTCAAATCCATTACCATGACCAATCTTAATAAAGAATGGTGAAATTGCATTTCGTAATTCAACAAATGAGTGAAACTTTGGATTCATTAAAAAGGTCACACACTTTCGATACTCAGGCATCTTAGAACGAATCTCTTTCATCCTGGCATCTGCTGCTTGTTTCGTTCTCTTTGTCCTGAGTAACTCTTTATAGATCACATCATCAAACACTTCTGCTCTCTTTTTACCAAGTCGTCTCATGATATTATTATATCCAGAATAAGTTTTTAAAAATGGTTCTAATGACCTTGGTGCCATGCCAGCA
>Ga0213867_1000704_pt1 | contig 14923 bp, 22 predicted proteins | sample PICome_12_FD_160120 | JGI IMG/M metagenome (GOLD analysis project Ga0213867, IMG submission 160120) | Coastal seawater microbial communities near Pivers Island, North Carolina, United States - PICO540 | ecosystem: Environmental > Aquatic > Marine > Coastal | place: USA: North Carolina... | reverse complement strand
TGTCCAACTCTCTCCAAGGTCTAGGAAAGAATATGTCGCCCTGTGTGGGATCACAGTCTGTATACACCACACCTGATATGTCACTCAGTGGTACATGCTTGTGTACGTGTGCATACTCTCCTGGCTGTGTCCTAGTGAACCATGCTGTGCGTACTCGAGCTGTGGCCAGTTCGTTGCCCACTGCTGTCATATACTCTGCACAGTTGTACACAATTGATTCTAGTATGGTAGGTGTTATGGGCAGTGCATCAAAGTCGGGATGACTCAAATGATGTGAACTCCATTGAGGATTCTGTTGATAGTTCTGTTGGTTCTGTAGATCACGCAACTGTTCAAGAGCTGGTTGACTGATCTCACTTACCCAAAGTGGAACTGAATACCAATTCTTCAGCATGTCTATTCCATTGTGTCCAGCATCTGTGGATAGTTTTCGAACCACTCCTTTTGATTGTAGCGTTCGAACTTGACCGCGGCTAGACAGTCATAACCAGCTTCTGTTAGTATTATAAATCTAGCATCAGCTATAGCAATATAACCTTTTTTGAATAGGTGCTGTACACGAGCCATATCGTCTTCGTTGTAGCGATCAAGTGCACCTGCTTGTGCATTGGCTAGATCTTTATAGTCTTGTAGTTTTAGAGTTCTATCGTACTTGTCCATGCAAGTATTTATTAAGTGGGTATATAATGGATTACAATTATGGCGTTGCTGTTGGATCTAACACTTCAATGCCGTGTACTAGAGCTGTACAGTTGTTGACATCTGATCTGCACATTACCTTTGTGCCGTTAGCAGTAACAATACCTGAACGTTCAATTGAACCGCTTGAAACAATCATTGTTTGGTATTCGATATATTCGTCTGAAGTTACAGTAGTGCCATCGCCTGAACTGAGTGCTATGTCAATCATAGCGTCACCAGTGCTTCTGTTTGCTACGTGGATTTTGATACTAGCATATTTTCTATTTGTTGGACATTCATAGATAACGTTCCATGTGTTGGCTCCAAGTTCACCTGCTCCTAGTCTTCCGCTCATACTGTTCTCCTTATACTTTATTTATCAAAACTCTAATTCCAATGTCACCGAATCTTCACCACTTGGATCACACCATGCTATCCATTCTCCATTGGGTGCTATGATACCTGTCTTTACCTGTACCTGATCTACTTCCATAGGTGCTACCCTTGGACCTGTACACAGTGCGCCTGATGGTTCGTGTCGCACAGGCTGTTGCATAGGCATGCTCAAACTGCTGTTGCTCACAACTATGTACACTTGATTCTGTTTGGCCAATGTGCGTAGCATCACGTCGTGATAGTCATACACCAATTGATCAAAATCACCTGTGGGTACATTGCAGTTTGCACTTATAAAAAATATCTGTACGCCATGCTGTTGTGCTAGTTCACTTATAAAATAAGGATTGCCTGCAGGGCTGACCATAGGTGTTGCCCAAGCATCATTACAGATCAATGAGCTGGCTACTATTCTATTTTCTTTGTCTGCATAGAACAGTGTAGGTTCGAACCCTTGTAGATAGTGCAGTAGTTCTCCTCCTCCACCTGGTCTACGTGTTAATAATCTTTTTTGGTATGTGCCTACAAGGTCACCCATGTTGTTGTATATTCTAGTTTGGTTATAAGGAAAGCCATCTTGTTCTCTCCAACCTGTGCCTAGTATCATACCTGTGCGTTGTGTTGCACCAAAGTCTTCCAACTGTTCTAAACAGTCTCTAAGGTTTTCTTCTTGTGTTAGATCTTTACTAGCAAGTGTAGGCGGCATAAAGTAACCACTCAATGCACACTCAGGAGTTAGTATCCAATCGCTTTCTAAGTTGCTGAGGATACTGCGTTTGATAGTTTTGTAATTGGCTTTTACATCATCTGTAACCGGCATTTGTAAACTAGTAACCTTTACTGTGATTGCCATCTTGTACTCCTAATTAAATTTCTTTTTTGAATGAAACATTCTTTTGTACATGTTGTGAAGATAAAATTTTAAGCCACTGTCTTCACCCATGTTAGAGTTTACCTGCATGTCCATTTCCCAATCATCTCTTTTGAAAGGTATCACCTGCATCAAAGGCTGACCTGGTGCAATAGTTACTTTAGGTGCTAGTACTACTCCTGGCAAGTTTAGATAGTTTGCATCATATGTGTCTGTATCTATAATACTAGGTAGCATACTAAATCCTTGATCAAAATTATAATAAGGTTGTATCAACATACAACTATAACCTGCTGGTGTTTCTATTTTCCAAGGCAGTTCAATCTTAAAATAGTTTTTCTTCTTGCCGTCGATGTCTACAGGACACTGTTCGTGATGATGTCCGTTGTTAGGATCCATACCACTTCTATGTGATATGTTTCTGTTGTATGCTTCGTATCCTTCTTCGTCTATGAATGTGTCAAGTTCTTGTTCATATGCATTGGGTACAATGTAGCCTGCACTGATCATGTCAAGCACTGGCATACATTTTTTTATTGTCGGTAGCCCTTCATATCCTACAGGACAATTTCCTATAGTACGATTTGACTCTATATTCTTAAACCATTCTGGAACTGCTTTCTTTGCAGGCACTATTGGAAAATGCTTTTCAACTAAAGGATCACTACACGTAAATTTTATTTTCATTAACTACGTCCTTTGAAAGCAGATTGATTATGTTTGGGATCTTGTTGTTGCTTTCGCCATTCATTTGAATACCCATCTGGATAATCAAGTTCTTTCTGTGTACCCTGTAATTGATCTAGTCTATCTTCTAGCCAACCTATTGCTGTGTGTATATGTCCTGTGTCATGTGGCTGTAGTTGACTTTTAGCATATTCTATTTCACTACGTATAACATCAGCTCTAACTAGGTCATGTATTAGTGTTTTTTGGCTCATATAATTAGTTATTTTTGCTAGGTGTACAATGTGCTTGTTCTGGCTAATACGCCGCTGTATGACGCTTATATTGCGTTTAAGACACCGGTTTAGCCTTGGGATATTTCAATGCAAACAGTGTGCCCTGCTTGTGGTTTTCAACATCTACATAGATATCGCATCTACAATATATGTCCCCGGGCAGTGTTTGACTGTTGCTTCTTATGTACACTAAATTAAATCCTGGTTGTAAACAGGCCTTATATAGTTCCTGTCCTAGTTGACGCATAACCCACATGTCTTCCATCTTCTGTTTTGCGTGGGTCCATTTGTACTCACACATATCCAGATAGTAACGCAATCAACTATACTCGAAATTTTGGCAAAGGCTTCCTTTACGAAAGAACTTTGCTCCGTTACGTAGATGAAAACGTTCTGCCATTTCAGTTAAAGGTGATAGGGTCATGAAGCGTATAATGTCATCTCTTGTTTCTTTTATGTGGGCCTGGACAGCATTTACTATTTCTCTACCAGCACCCTTATCATAACTCCACACTGTATAGAACATAGCAGTGTCAGGGTTATCAGTATTATTTAGGTCTTTCTCTGTTAATCCTGCACCCTTAGTATAGGCTACACAAATTACAGCTCTGGGTCCTTCAAACATAACAGGGGCCTCTTCTGCATACTGGTCTTCATACAGTGCGTACACTTCACGCCCATGCATTAATCTCCAATCAGCAGGTAAATGAGGACGAACTGGATCGTCCTTTGTTAAAGGGTATACCTGTTCTAATGTCTCAAGTTTAACTAACAAATATTATTCTCCTGTAGTTTTTTATTCCACTCTTGTAAAGTATATATCTTAGAATCTGTAGATTGAATGTAATCTGAGTTGTTGCTGTGCTTGATTTGACCCGAGCCAACTACTACATCACCATCTCTATATGCAAATGGACGTTGTATAGTTACATCAATATATTCTCCATAGTTTGTGCCTAGCGTAAGAAATGTAACCCAACGATTGCCTTTGCCTCTGAATACCCTACCATTTGCAATTACTCCTGCAAATGATACACGCTCTAGCCATTGTTGTTTTACTCCGCACCCTTTAATAAATCCGTGTTGCCACCAACCTGGCTTAGTGTCTATACCTTTACGATGTGCTTCACATTGATACACCCACTGCTTGTATGATCCTTGACAGTGTTTTAGGTTAGCACGCCAAAACGCTTCTGGGTTGTGTGCTTTCTGATATGCTAGAGCCCATATAAGTCTACCCAAGTTTACAGCATGAGCTCTACACAAACCAAAACCTGACAGTTCTTGTAGTGCGGCCATTGCTTCTGCCTTACGTGGATTGTTACCCATACGTTCTACAAACTCTAATATCTTTTCATCATTCTTTTTAGCAAACGCTCGTCTGTACATGTCTGCTTCGTACATGTCTACACCTATGATGTTTGAGATAATATCAATAGCATCATCTTCAAATACAATACTGTCTTGTACAACTTCTTGTGACCAGTCTTGGAACATAGCGGCCTTTTGTCTTCCGCTCATAGCAACAGGACGTATCATTGCAGTAGCGAACACACAGTCATATACGCTAGTCGGTTGTATAGCTCTAAACAGTCTACGCATTGCAGGTGATTCGCCTTGTGTTACACCTAGTACATCTCCTCTAGACAGTAATGCACTTGCTAGTTCGTCTGTCTCTGGATATTCAGTTAATGGTGTATGAGGATCAATCTCCATAAGTTGTGACAGTCCTCTGTTTGCTAGTATATCAACTTTAAGATGTTCTAAGTCTTCTACTTCATGTTTGTCTAATAGTATTTGGTTGTCTTGTGATATTAATGATTTTGGTAATTGCCTTGTAAACATAACTACGCCTCCACAGTGTTTTGATATTGCTCTTTTCTTACCCATCAGCTTACGTTCAATACGCTTTGCTTCTTTTGGATCTACACCTACGTTTTCGTAAGTGAAGTTGCGTGGAAGATTACCTGTGGCACCGAGTCGCTTTGCCGCTTCTCGTCTTGCCGACTTTTCTTTATAGGTTACGTAGTTGCTCAACCGAGCAGTCTTACCTGGCCATTTCTTGAATATCCTTTCCATGACTTCCGTCTGTCGATGATGTTCAAAGTCTATGTCAACATCTGGCAGGTCGTCCCTTAAAGGGTTCATGAACCGTGCCACAGGTATGTTCCACTTTATTGGGTCTACATCTGTAATCCCCAACAAGTAGCATACAAGACTGCTTCCTGCAGAACCTCTAGTCATATGAGTAAGGTCTGTAGTTAAGTCAATGATGTCACAAATTTGTAGGAAGTAATCAGTGAATCGCTGGTTTATGATGAGCTCAAATTCTTCTGCCAGTCGATTGTGATAGTTGTCTCCGGAAGGAATAGGCCTTTTAAATCTGTCTAATAGCCTTTGTATATTTTCTAAATCTGTTGCCATAATAGCCTCTTACTTTCTTGTATGCCTAACGCACTACATTGTGCAAGAGTATTTAGCTCTGTAATTTACTCGTCACCTAAATTGTTGAGGAATTGTTTTAGTTTTGTAGAGTCTACTTCTGCTTTGATTTTGCCAACAGTATCTCCTTCAGTAGGATCTTGATGTTCATTGCCTGGCTCTATAGGTTGACTGTTGCCACGTTTAATTTGATCAAACACTGTACTACTACGCTTCTGAAACTCTTGATATTCTTCATCTTCACCTAAGTCACGTATACGTAAACTATCTACATCAAACTCTAAATCAATCTTTTGTCCTACACCACTACTACTTCTAGTTTTCATAAGTTGTATTTGATATCTGCCACGCTCACGCATAGCTCTACTTGTAAAGATACCAATCAAGTTGTCTGCTGTATTGATCTTAGATATACCACCACTGATGTGCGAATGATCAAACTCAATCTCTTCAACACTGCTTCTATTCAACTGCGATGCTGTAACAAACAACGTGTTAAGTTCCATAGCCAAGTTACGTAGTTCTTCTGATACATACTTGTCTTTTACAAACAAGTTCTCTGCACTAATACGTGCCGCAATCGGACTCATTAAATCTAAGTAGTCTACAAGTAATACATCTACTTTCTTGCCTGTTTTAATTTCATATTCTTTTAAGAATGCTCTAATGTCATTTGCGTTTTTACCTGTAGGCATATACTTAACTTGGAAAGCACCAGACTTTTTACCAATCATCTTTACTTTCATTTCAACATCATCAATGCTCTTGAAAATATCTCTGCTTGGAATATCTGTAGTCATACTATCTACACGCATACTAACCAAGTTCTCAGAAAGTTCAAATGTCAAATAAATTACATTCAAGCCTGCTAGTGCCCAGTTCACACCTAAGTTTGCTAAGAACAAACTCTTACCACTACCACTACCGCCTGCAAATATATTCAGTTCGCCTCTGTTGAATCCACCAAATAGTTTCTTATCTAGTGCAGGCCAACCTGTACTTACTTGTCCATTCTTATCTTTAATTGCTTCTAGTCTTGCTCTGGGATCTTGCCAATAGTCTGTACCTAAGTCTTTTTGCAATCCAATTTGCACTGCTTTCTTAACTAAATCTTCTACAGGACCATACTCACCTTTTTCAAGTAAGTCTGCACTTTTTAGTATTGCACCTTCTAATGCTTTGTGTCTACTAAATGTTTCAAAGTCTTGCAATAGCCAATCATAGTGTTCTTCTTTTAATGTTTCTGCAGGCTGTTCAAGATCACTTTTGGCACTTGCATTAACCATATCAAATGTAGGCAATGCATTATGTTCAGTTACATAATCAAATATAAATTGTGCAGGATCTTGTAATCTTCTATCAAATGCTTTTGGATTGAATACATTCTGACAACGCACAAAACTTTCTGCATCAGTCAAGAACATTTCTAAATATACCTTCTGTATATCATATCCATAATCTGCATTTTGTCTTACAGCCATTATTGCATTCTTCCTTGTATCATATCATATTTTAATTCTGTCAAATCACCTGCTGACCCAAAGCCTTCTATGGGTACACTATTCAAGCTCATACTATATCTTTTCACATTAGTATTTACAGTTACTTCATGTTCTAACCAACTAGGAAAGAGTATAAGTCCATACTTCATAGGTTGAACATGATACTGGTTGTATGGCGCCATTTCTACATTACGTTTTACCATCAAGAAGTCGTCATCTTCTTTTGTGAACGTAATGGCAGTATCGTGATCATCAAAATAAAACACACCACTAATCAAACTGTTTGGGTGTTTGTGTGCAATGTGCTTTTGTGAATTATCTTTAATACTTACCCAACTCTGTGTTAACGCCATACCTGCAATATCATAACCTAAAACTCTTATTGCATATTCATCTAAGCAATCTATAATCCAATTGCGTAGTGTTGATACTTCAGGATTGTTTAGTACATAACTGCTTGCACTTCTAAATCCATAATTGTTTGTAACTTCATCTGTTGTTTTAGCCAACGGCAATTTTTGTAAAAATGTAACATCACTTTCGATATCTAAATTACAGATATCCATAAAAATATTTGTTGGAAATAATTGTTCTACTCGTCCCATATTACTATTATACAGCCTTATACCATTGTTTGTCAAGTGTTATTTTGTTCCTAGCCTTAGCCAAAACTGCTCCTATACAACTACCTGGATCACCTGGATTAGGTGGTACATATACACTTTCCCATTGATTACGTATTTTGTCAATTGCATCTTTGTTAAGAGCTCCACCTCCTGCTAGTGCTACATGTCTTGCACCAGTTACTACCTTTGCGTAGATGCTTAATATATTAACTGCATATTCAAAAATAGTTTGTGTAGCCGCGGCTAAATCATATAGCTCTTGTGTGTCTTTTATTTCTGGTCTCCACCACATACAGCCTCTGTGTAAATTTTCACGCATTTTAATTTCTTGTGGATTGCGTTTTGTATGATCTACATTTATAATTTCATTACGCAAAAGTCCTGCATATCTTTTTGCATCGCCCTTCTTAGCCCATTGTGCTACTAGGTATTCGTCACGTTGTGGAACTAATCCTAAACGCTGTGTCATTGCACTATAAAACAATCCTAAACTATGGGGATAGCTCTGACTGTGTATGTTATGTAATTTATTGTTCTTTCCGTGCCACATAGTCAATGTTTCAAATTCGCCAATACTGTCTAAACATATTACTGCACAGTCGTCATGTGGTTGTGTATAATATGCGTATGCCGCATGTGACTCATGATGTTGTGTATATTCAATAGGATGATTGATATCCCAACGTGCAAGATATTCTTTAATATTATTTTCTTTGTATAGCCAACCTTGTCCTGCTCTCCACTGACGTAGTGTTTTTAAGAAAGGACGTTCATACCAAACAATTTTATCTGGTGGTCCAAAGCTCTGACGTGCAACTTCTAATTGTGTCCAATTAGGATTAGGATCATTAGGTACCTTGCTAAAGTCTTTTGCTAAACTTGCCCATAATAGATCTGTGCGTCTGTGATCTGTTAGTCCTGCAATATGTGTATCAAAGACGGCTAAACTAGCGTCATGGCTATTGCCAACCATTCCCCATATAATCATATGATTCCTCACTTGTATATAAACGGATCTTGCTTCTTCAACTCTTCAATTCTTTTCTTGATTAGTTGTTTACGTTTGTATTCAGAAATAGGCCAAGTTACCCATTCCCATATCTTTTTTATGTAAACCATTTTTTCTGCCTTAATTTAATTTTTAGTGAAGATTCCTCTGCACCAGTTACAATACTATAAAGTGTATATAGACGTCCGTACTTATTCACTGCGTCACCTATATCACTTATATCTTGGCTCCATTCAGGCATACTAACACTCCAGCCTAGCTCAATTGCTTGGCTAATTAGTTTGCTCCCAGCCTTGTCTCTATCAGGTACAACTATGATCTGCTTTTGTAGTTTATTCAAAAGCATGACTTGTTGCTCTGATATTTCACTTCCTCCTAATGCACATCCTTCAACATGTATAGCATCTATTTGTCCTTCACACACAATAGTAAACACTTTGTTGTGTCGTTGCTCATCTAGTCCATATACAAATCCAGGCTGTACTTCAGTTAGATACTTAGGCTTCTTATCTTTTTGTATAGTACGTGCAGTCCAACCTACTACACGCCCTTCGTAATAGAAAGGTATAATAAGTCTATCTCTATATGCAAGTTCTGGTGTCCAATAGTAATCTGTATCATCTATATACAAATTACGATCCTTCATATATTCAAATATTTTAATTAAGTTTTTATCAACACCTGTTGGCTCTAAAGCACAATAGTCTGCCCAGTCTTGTAATTTACGTGCAGTCTCTGGAAGTGGAACAGTAGAGAAACTAGGCAATAGTGCTTTGTGCTTTTGTATTTCTACACCTTCATTTTCACGCATAACATCTAGTGCTACCTTATTGATTATATCGTCAGGCGTACTCATCCATTGTAGTAACTTACGCATCTTGTGTGAAAATGGTCTACCAGGCTTCCAACTTGCTTTGAATCCGCAATTGAAACAATGATAACTTATACCATCATCATTTTGAATTACGCCGCCGCGTTGTCTCTTGTCTGCTGTGTGGCCGTTATGATGACAACACGGAGCGTTGAATGAAGTCCACCCACTAGGAGTTGTTTTCCTTTTAGCAGGCAAATAAGTCAGAACTGTTTCTACGACTACACTCATACTATGTATTATAGTGTCTGCGTAGCCAGTTGTCAACCTTTATTGGTTATAATAGCCTTGTTTTTGTAAATCTTTTTTTGCTTTTTGCATTTGCTCAAAGTCATGCATGAGTATGAAGTTGTATGTCGTATCATTAAACGTTTGTGTTTCATCTACAAACATATATTTGTCCTGATTATATAGCTCAGATATTTCGTTATGCATTGTAGTATATTCATCTCTAGTTACTGGAAAGTCTAGTAAAAATATTGCAACATCAATATTCCAATTACTTGCAGTATAATCTATTGCACCTAGTAGCCTATCATAAGCATTACAGGTATTGAAACTTATTTTATTTTGTTGAAGTGCAGGACCTGCAAAAGGACATCTTGCTATGTTATTATGCTCAGGTAACTTTTCACTGAGATAATTGTTGATCCATTCTTTAATATCTTGTTCAAACACAAGGTATTTAATTGCGTACTAATACTTTATCTATAGTTCCGGCTACAGGCTCGTGCTTGATACGTATCCAACTAAACACACCATTAAAGTTAATGTATGTTGGTTCTGTAGGATTTGTTAATGTTGCTGTACTAACATCTACCCAATTTGTATTACTGTCTACTAAATTTTCTAGTGTTGCCTGTATTGTAACATCACCTGTATATCCTGTTGTATATATTGCTGTAGTATGCAATGCTTCATTACCATTTAGAGCTGGTTCTGCTTGTACTGACTCGCTTGTATAAACTTCTGAGCTTGTTTCCGTAAATTGACTAATACTATATGATTCTTTAGGACCAGGCAATGTGCCTGTGTCAAGTTCAATTGTTCCTTTTGCACCAAACTGTGCATCTGCATATGTAATTACGTCATTACTGTTACTATCTACAAGGTAAACAAAGTATGTTAGATACTGCCCGTCAAGGTTAAGTGTATCATTATCAGATATAGTTACTGTAAATTGCCCTTTATAATTAGGTGTTGATGTTTCTTTTATAGTACCTGTCTTTTCTAAAACACAAGTATTTGATTCATCAAATGCTTTGAATTTTGCTGTATATGTATTTAAAATACTTACAGGTTTTTGATCCTGATTTTTTATTTCAAAAGTAAGAACATTGTCTATACCTTTAATAATTTTTAGTTGTCTGTTGTACACTTTCCTATACTCCGTTAGAGTCCCTGCCCATTCATCTAAGACTAGGACGGTTTTGTTTGTTGCTAAATACCTTGACGTTAGTTGCATATTATATTTATCGGAAATTTATGTTAAGAAAAGAATTAGAAGACAATTATCCTTTTTTAAGTGTGGTGACTTATGGCGGTGTGGAATATATTGGCATAATAAACAACCAAGACAGTAGTATCACAAGCATGTATGTATATACAGATATACGTGATGACTCTCAAAAGAAACACTTTATAAAATGTGGTGAAGACTGGTGGTGGGAATCTAATAGGATGATTCCTATTAGTATATTTTTGAAAAAGGATATGGATCCGTTTAAGTATGTGTTACAAACTATGAACACAAAAGATGTTAAAGTGACACACGGTCCAACTGTTGATTTAAGTAATCTTGCAATTAAAAGAGTAAAACGTAAAAGTATTCAACTAATGCGTAAGCCTAAGTAGACTGTAAAGTTTCACATAATAGATTCATGTGTACGACACATGCCATAGCATAACTTACAGCATGTGCCTTCTTAAAATAATATTCACCGTTTGTTGGTTTTATCCAAACTTCTTTCATTATCGTTTGCCAATCTTTGTCCGCTAGATGTCTTTTGGCTGGACGAATTATTGCTAGGGCCGCCGCCAATTGTTCTACCGAGGTAGGCTTCAATTGTTTCAATAGATCGCTGTGACCGCTTACGTGAAAGACTTGATCGACGAAGTCCTGATGCTCCAATAGTTCCCATAGTGGCTCCTTTCTCATTAGGCTGATTAAATGTGTCTCGTCTTTTACTTCTTTGTAAATAGACACATTTAAAAAATCTAATTTAAAGTATCCTCGTTCTTCTGCTGTCTTATAGTCGATTGTAGACAAGTTGTCTACAGGGTTGTGTGGACACTCAGTTACGTAAACGCCAGTGTTGTGTTTTTTATCAGTATCTAACTTTGCCACACGGTGTTGTATCTTATTTAAGATATGTTCTCTGTCTGCAAAATCAATATCAATATCAGGCATTTATATTGTCCAACTCTTTAGTTGTTGTTTAGTAGGCTCCATAGGTTTAAGTTTTTCTACTTTACCACCCTTTGCTAAAAACTTCGCCATGCGTTCGTCAAGTTGTCTTTGTAACTCTGCTGGTGACGGAGTTGTGTAGTCTTTATCTTTGTTTTTATCGTTAGGCATACTTTGCTATCTTTATCGCTTTCTTTTTGGCCATGTCCCATTTTAGTTTGCTTACTCTATCTTTAAAAGTAACACCCTGTAAATGATCCCATTCATGCAAGAAACATTTTGCACTATAGCCATCTATTTTTACTTGTTGTTTTTTCAATTCATGATCGAAAAATTCTACTAGTATCTCTTTTGGACGAGATACTTTAACATACATATTAGGAAAACTTAAACAACCTTCTACGTCAACTGCTGTGTCTTGAGTATGTTGTAGTATTTGCGGATTAATACAAATAATAGTATTTTCTTCTTTATCGCCCATAACAAATAATTGTGCATCTAGTCCAACTTGGTTAGCACTTAGTCCAATGCCGTTGTTGTCTAGCATAATTTTAGTCATCTCTTCTTTTACTTTTACAGGATCAAAACCTGGATCATCTAGGTTTACATCTTTGACTTTTTTATCTAAAAATTCATTTGGGTAATATAATAGTTTCATAGTTTACTTTCTTGTGCTACATCTCTAACAAGTTCAACATCTTTTGGATTACGTTTAAAACGCATAGCCCAATGTTCTGGATCCATAACGTGATAAATCATACCCAACTGTTCGTCATTAAATTTACTTAGCATCTCTTTTCCGCTTTTACAATTTAATATGAGCCATGGACTTATTTTACCGTCTTTAATATGCCACACTGCTCTGTTTAGGCTTATATGTGCAAAGTAATGATTCCATGGCGCAGGTTCATTCTCTTCTGCCCATTCCATCATAGTCATTACACTTCTTTCTAGTGCAGTTTCTACACCTTCTTTACGTATAAGATCAACTGCATACTTCTCATACATTTCTTCTTTACACCAATGATCAAGTTTAACTCTACTTGTTACGACATGATCAATATAACGCTCAGGATATAAAGGACGCACATTATTGATAAACGACCCAAACTTGACGAACGCATTGTAGTAAGGTGACTTACAAAATTCTTCATATGTTTTTTCTTTCTTAGCACCTGCACTTAATTTATAAAAGCGTTGAAAAGCATAGTGTCCAAAACGTACACGCTTCTCATCTCTTTGTAAGTGTCTACGTTTCTGTTCGCACATATGCACTGCAAGAGTCTTTTCTCTTGTATAGCCAGTGCCGCAGTATTCACATACATAGGGCTTAGAGTTTGATGTCGACACCATGTCCTTCAGCCAATTCTTTGAGTTCTTTTTTTGTAGATGTTCCAGCAAGTAGTTCTACCTCGTCCTCTTTCATATTAGGATAAATTTGTTTGATAAGTTTTATGCCTGCGGCAATGTTCTTACCTTCTTTCTTCTTTACACCTATCCAAGGATGATATTCTATCTTTCCTGTGTTACCGGATAAGCATAGTAGTTGCCATTGTAGTTTAGGATGTTTACTCACAACCATATAATTTTTATTGTAATATTCGTTTGTTTTAAATAGTGCAAGCTCTTGTTTTTCTCTGTTGCCTGCTACAGAACTTACATATCTATTCAGCAACCAAAAACTTACTTGCTTACGCTCGTCATCTGTTATTTCGTCCCACACGTTCTTTGCACCCATATCAATGGCCGCTAGTATATCTTTTATTGGGAGTTTTGTTTGTGCCACTTGTCTAAATCCTCTGGTGTGTTAATTTCTGTGCCGTTAAAGTCAACTTCAACACAGCCTATTTCTACATGGTTTTGTATCCAACGTAATTGTTCCAATTGTTCTGCCTCTTCTTCTGCACTAGGTTTTGATTCTTTTAGTATTTGTGCAAGTCCAGACCTGTATCCATATATGCCAAGATGCCAATCACCATATGCAAGTTTAGCTCTGCAAAACCAATGTGCGTAATCTCCAGTACGTATTAGTTTAACAGTATTTGGATCTTTTTGCAACTCTTTTGGCATAGTAGTATATGCAGTTGCTACATCATATAAATCTAATTTGTCTCTTACAGACTTAACAATCTTACGTGTAATATCAGGCATGTCGCCTTGTACATTTATTACTTTATCATACTCTGTAGGTAATCGTGAAAGAGCTCCAAAGCATCTTTCAGTGCCGTTTTGATAATCTCTATTATCTATAATCGTTTGTCCTTCAGGTATAACTTCTGCAACACGTTCATCATCTGTAAGTACAAAGGTATCAATTTCGGCAGGGCAGTTATCATATACACGTCTAACCATAGGCACACCATTTAATTTGGCAAGAGGTTTATCAGGAAACCTAGTACTTGCTACTCTAGCCGGTATAAGAATAACGCACGATTTCATCGACGACCCTTTCAAAGTTATCTAGTAAAAGCATATTTGGCCCGTCACTTGGCGAGTCATCAGGCATAGGGTGGACTTCGAGGAAGAAGGAAGTGATGCCAAGAGCAGACCCGCTACGAGCCAGCCCAGGCACGAAAGCACGATTGCCGCCCGAACTAGTCCCAAGTCCCCCGGGTTTTTGGACAGAGTGGGTAACATCAAACACGATATCAGCGTTAATATTGTCGAGCATATACATAAGACCAGTATAGTCAACAACAAGGCTGTTGTAGCCAAAACTTGTTCCCCTTTCTGTTATCCAAACTTCTTTTGCTCCGTCAGTCTTACTTATTATTCCTTCTACGTCCCAAGGTGCTAAGAATTGTCCCTTTTTAATATTTACTATTTTGTTTGTCTTGCATGCCGCTTGTATGAGATCTGTTTGTCTACATAAGAATGCAGGTATTTGTATTACATCAACTGCATCATCATAGTATGCGGCTATCTTTAAAATTTCATTTTGGTTGTGTACATCTGTTATAGTTTTACAGCCTACTTCTTTTTTAATTGCACGAAAGTCTTCCATTGTAGTTTTTAAACCTACGCCACGTACACCATTTACATTTGTTCTATTTGCTTTATCAAAACTTGCTTTGAACACATATTCTATATCATGCTTATCACATACACGTTTACATTCTTTTGCAATCATTAGACTGTCAGTTAGTGTTTCGTGTT
>Ga0213867_1000702_pt1 | contig 14945 bp, 31 predicted proteins | sample PICome_12_FD_160120 | JGI IMG/M metagenome (GOLD analysis project Ga0213867, IMG submission 160120) | Coastal seawater microbial communities near Pivers Island, North Carolina, United States - PICO540 | ecosystem: Environmental > Aquatic > Marine > Coastal | place: USA: North Carolina... | reverse complement strand
TTTTCGTTTAAGCTCACAAGATATTCATTACCTTTTGAGCCTCGCACAGGCCATTCTATTCCCACCATCCAATGATCTTTAGGATCAAAGACAGTGGGTTTCAGATAGCGTTTTGCGAACTTTCTAGCCATTATAACCTTCCATCATTGCTTCATAGCCTTCTAGGTCAGGTTCCCATTCATCTTCCATGCTGTGAAATTTGTCATAGACGTCAACATTTGAAATGCCATGCACTCGAACGAATACCTCACGGCTCATCCACGCCGCATCCTCTTGCATTTCAAAAACCCATTGTCCAACCTTACTCATGTGAGCCACTCCTGTGTTTGACGATTGCGTATTTCGGTAAAAACTGATCGCACTCGAGCGTTGTATTGTTCTTCGCTTCGACTCAGTCCACGCAGATGGTTTTCCCATATTCTTCTAGCATCTTGTGTGAGCTGGGGATCCGCTAGAACCCGAGCAATGCTCTGGGCTCTGCGGTATTGTGTTTCTTCGCTCCAAGGACCCATTAGGCACCTACCTCACTCAATAGAGTCAACATACTCGCAGGAACCTTGTAGCGATTGCCTCCGATGTGAGCATCTACGATCACATATTTGATATTGACTTTGACCACAGTGCCATTTACACGGCCTCCTGTGCGATTGACAAACTGAACATGGTCGCCCTTAACAAACCTACGGATTGCCTGTTTGGTAAGGTGCTGACGCTTGAGTTTGATTGCTTCGCAGATCTCATTCAACTGATCATTGTCCATGCGGTAGATAAGTTCTGCGGCTTTGGTTACGATGTTTGACATTTTTTACCCTCTGTTGTTTTGCTATTGTCTATACAGTATACGATCTAACTAGTTAGATGTCAACCTAAATTGGACAATAAGAGGCATTATAATTCTTCGTTGATTTTTAGGATTTCAATTTCGCCTTTGCTGTTGCGGCGATGCTTGAGATAGCCATTGTCCACAAGGCTGTCAATTGTTCTGTCGATCACATGGTAAAATTTAAGCCACATTCCAAAGGCTGTTCCGGCCGTATAAGCCAACAGTAACCAGCCCCAACCAGCCGCAAATTCAAATATCATTTTTTTCTCTCCTCTAGGAACATTTTGCGGAGCATCCAACGATGTTTGTTGAAATAGTATTGACTGTCATATTCAGGCAATTTACGCTCCCACACAAGAAGTTCGTCTTGGTGCTCAAACCATTTCTCGATGCACCAAAGTCTAAAAGCACTCTGTTTCATTGAATCGTTGTGACCCCGTATACAGTCTGTTTCTCCATAACCACAAAATCAAAAAGATAGTCTTCGGCTGCTTCTATTTCTTCCAAAGAAAGTTTATCACTACCAGAATCTATCTTCTCTAGTATCTCATACATATCGTCGTCTGTCATCTCTAGACGCAATGGATGAATGCCTTCAACTTCGGGATCAATATATCTAACCACACTATACCTCATTCCGCGGAACATAAAAGGGAGTGCCGCCAAAGAACAGTTCTTCTTGTTCTTGTTGCACTCGCATACTATCTTCGAATTCAGCAAACTGACGTTCATATTTTTGAATCTTAGTAGAGATATCAAAGTCTCGCAAATCACCTGAGTGATATAGTGCCTGAAGCTCTTTGAGCTCGTCGATGAATTCTAAAATGTCGACCATTGGGTCCTCCGTTGTTCTAACTATACTTATACTATAGCCTCAAAGAGATTAACTGTCAACCTCTATTCAACCATTTCTGGTGAATAGCGTTTGAAGTAACGAATAGGCGAGTTATCACGAGGCGGGCTCTGTTTGAGCTCAACAGTAATGCCTTGAGCCTTTGCCGCATTAATGAAAGTCATTGCATCGCAATCTTCTTCTAGATAGGCCGTTTTGCCTTTCACAAATGAGTAGTCTGTGATTTTAGATTCAATGCCCAGCATCTTCAATTCGCTGAGTTTGACTGCTAACCAACCGTGTCCGCTGTCTGAGTGAAATACTTTCTTCATTACCGCCATGTCTATCTCCTTACCATGCTTCGTAAATTGTTGGCATTGTCAAGCCGTTCTGCTCGCAATACTGTTCTAAGTCGTCTACCACATGCATCAAACGATTGCCTTTTGCATTCGCTTCTGCAACAGATATTTCGCCATCGCAATGCAAGTTCTCAGGGCTCAATGCAGAGTCCAAAGATTGTGCAATGTCAGTGACGTCTTGTTGTGAAAGTGGAAAATTGATCTTTGAACCGCTGAAGAAAGAGTTCCAATGGTTGTGTTGATCTACGAATTTAATTAGTGCCTTCATTTTTTGTGCCTCTCTAATTGCCTTATTGTCTATACAGTATAGCGCCGAAGCGCCATACTGTCAACCTCTTTTATGCCAATTCGTCTTCTGCCCACATTTCTAATTGCTCACTGATTCCAAAATGTTCATCAAGGTAGTCTGGAATGTCATTGGCACTCTCGTAGGAGTAATGATCATCTCCACCATCTGAATCCCAACAACCCACAAAGGCCATACCCGGTTCGTGGTAGAAACATTCAATATAGACGTCTTCGTTAGCCTGAGTATAGGCAGCAATGCCTTCAATTGGCGGACCCCACGGACTGTCAAACCACCCTGTGATAGTTGCAGTGTCGCCGTCCTCTGAGTATTCTAAGCCTTCGGAACTGACATCCCACTTGATACCCCATTTTGCCACACGCCAGTCATACCAGTTAGTGAACCCGTCAACCACAGGCTGAGGACCTTCATAGTTAGATTGTCCTGGCTGTGGGTCAGGTGATGTAGTTTCTCGCAGAGCATCAGGCATCGGAATCATACCGTTCATCAAGCCTGTTTCAGCGTCTGTATCTTGCGTGGCGTTTTTCCAAAGCAGTTCGATCTTGTGCTTGGGACCTGTGATTGTGATTGTGTTGTTGCACCAATTTGGCATATTGCCCTCCTATAAAAATGTTAGTGTCTAAGCCCTTATTGTCTATACAGTATAGCCTCACTCTATACTAAAGTCAACCTCTATTATGCCAAAAGTTTTTTAGGCATATGAAGAAGTTTATATTTGTTTGGATCATGAGCACTGGTGTTTGAACCGGATATTTCGTTGAACAATTTAACCTCTGGGCTGTTAAGGAATGCAATAATCTTTTGTCCGTGTTCTTCCGATTCAACTGGTATGATCCAACTGTTCTCAGTCACGCCGACATTGTCATCAACGTCTAGCCAAGGGTTGAGATATCCGCTTTTAGAGCATACCACCTTATAGGTGTGTGTCATTGCTGGGCAAGGCTTAGAACCCCATTTGGTTTGTGAACTTGAGTGCTGATATCGATATGGGAATTTTTCATTTTGGTTAGTGCTGAACACTTCGTCATTGCTAGAGTGAATACCCCCGTTTTGAATATCTAAAGGAACTCCATTCATTAGATACTCTAAGATCTCTTCTATCTTTTCATCCATATGGCTAGGCACAAATCCATATTTGGAAAGGTCGTATTTATTGAAGCCAATTGTCGTTAAGGCACCTGTCTTTCCTTGTCTAACCACATGATAGCAAAATGTGCTACCGCTGTTCTTAAAATAGTCGCTGACTCCTTCACTCTTAAAATGCAGGAAGTCATTTTCAAAGAACTTAGATTTAATTTTACGTCTGCCTACATAGGGTGTTATCATTGCAATGTATCCATTGTCGGCAATCTGCGTATGGGCTTTCTTTACAAAGTCTTCCCATAGAGCATGACTGTTCACACCGTGTGGATTCTGAAATGGAGGTGAGCATAAAATAATATCAAACTTTTGATCTGTTTCCCATGTAGTATAATCCGCAGTGATACAATTTGTATACCCCTTGCGTTTTAGGGCTTTGGTAAAAACAGAATATTTGTCTAACAGAAAGATTTTGCTTTTGATATCGTCAATAGATAGACCCAAAGACCTCATGCGTTTAACCAATACATCTGCTTCAGTCCCGTGGCCTACTGCCGGCGATAATATTTTAAGATCTTCTTTTAAGAATACAGAATCTGGAATCAAAGACACTATCTCTTGCCAAAGCTCAGGTGAGTCTGGACGTCCTAGTATTCCTTTTTTTAGGTCAGTGATAAATCTCATTTAGCCCTCTTTTAATTATAATAGTCTCAAACAAAAGGACTGTCAACGACTCTTTTACTATTCTGAACAATAACATCTAAGACTGGCTCGTTCAAGAGCTCTCTGTCTAAGATAGTTTCGACCACGCTAGGGCTAATGCCAAATAGTTCTTCAAACTCTGCAGAGTCAGTTTCGTTTTCACCGATTAAGTCGATGCAGTCTCTGTAGGTTTCACCACCCCCTGCAAGTTCGTAGACGCTTGTGGCACTCATGTTCAATGCTCTCACAGCGTCATTGATAATCTTTTCAATTGCTTTCTTCTCTTCGTCAGTGAGGGTATCGTCTTCGTCGTCATCATCGCCACCCTCTGTCACTCTATTCTTTGCATCAATTGCAGTCTTAGAGTCTTTGCTATTTCTTTTGCCATCTATGTTGATCTTTTCAAGTTGGTCTATGATATCCAAAGCGGCATTGATATCCGCAGTGACATCTGCAACCCTCAGAAGATTTTCGTTGTCGCCAATTATGCCAAACATTTCTTCTTCGGTTACTTCAACGGCCGTGCCATATTTTACTTTGAAACAATCAAAAGATGAAAGAACATAAGAATGAGCAGACGGGAAGTCTAATCCTTCGCTCTTTTGTATCATAACAATCTCGTCAACAATGAGACGTTCAATGTTTTCAGAACGGTTAGGGTCGAAACTTAGATCAAAGATATATCCATATTCTTTATCAAGGCTTCCGTCCCACATAGGCTTCTTTTGAGTAGGAGGGGTTAAAGGTCTGCTAACCTTTTGTTGGGTTGCATCTACTCCACCTCTGTCAAATGCGATTACAGACGCTTGCACCGCAGGAACACTAAATGAACGTGAGCCCATTTGGTTGGCAATAATGATCATACCTTTTTTGCCTGCAATCTTTGCTTCGTTCATTTCTTTGATTGTGTCATATTCTGCATCTCTGTTGCTAGAATAATCACCGTTCAAAACTTTAATATGATAGTTCGGAATGGCTTCGTCTGCAATCTTTTTGATCTGCGTCATTTCTTTTTTGTTGGCACTGACTAGAAGCATAAAGACATTGATGTCATCTTCTGCTATGTTTGACAGATTTAATTCATTTCTAAGCTCTTCTTCGCCTACAAATGATTTGAATAATTTACTAATGAATACCTTATTACCATACGGCTTACCCCAAATCTTTGTCCAACTTGGCCGGACTGTTTCGTCTAGCGACTCCACCTCTTTTTTTAGACTGTCTACCTCTAACATATAAAAGCGGCGTTTGACAATATTATCTTCTGACTTTTCTAATTGAGAATAAGCAGTATAGACAATACCGTCTGCTCTACCACTACCCTTAGCCAGACGTTGAACATTAGTTCCTGATGCAAAAACCTTAATCAGCATTTAATAAGAACTCCATCTTTTTAATTTGATTTTCTGCATGAGTTCCAAAGTCTCCTTCGTCAGCAAAAACAAAAATATCATCGTTATTGATCATTGAAATCCATTCGTGTTTTACAGACCAGTCATCAAAGTCTCCGTGCAATGAAATAGGAATAATAATTCTCTGTCCATTATCTAGAGCATTGACAGCGGCTAGTTCTGCACCATCTTTATTTGGGTCGATGAGAGCAATATCTAAGAAGTCATCGAATTGATCTAGCTCATCTTCAAAACTTGAATGAACGCTTAACCAAAATGCAGGCAAGAGCATTACTCTGTTGCCGTATTTTTCAGTGATAGCATTGAATAGCATTAACGCCCAAATAGTTTTTCCAAAGCGAGGACATAGGTTTGCAATCACAGTGGCAACATCGCCGCCTTTATCTATAATAAACATCGCTTCGTCTAGCGCCTTCTGTTGAAGTTGACGAAGTATGACCTTGTTTCTAACTTTCTTACCTTCTAAGTCTTCAACAATCTTATCCAGATAATCGAATGCATCATCTAGGGTGTCACCCGGAATCTTAAACCACTCTGTGCCATTTCCTTCTGTGTGGTGTAGGCCCTGAAGAGTCAATACCTTATGGATGTCATGGTCACGTTTGATCTTTTTTAGATTATTCCAAGCACCGATAGTGACCTTCTGTTCGTATTCTGCCGCACCGCCTTGTTCTTTCATACGAACATTCACGTCTCGATGACTATCTCCAAATTTGGTAAGGACAAAGTTATCAAACTTTGCCTCAGCAGACGGATATGAATAGGCATATAAATTAATCATAGAGCATACTCCTTATGGCCTTTGATATACCATTTCTCTGTGACAGGTAAGCCGTATTCATCCTCGTCAACAACAATGATTGCCACGGTCTTACGAACATGAGCATAACGCCAGCCAGTCATGCCAGCAACACCGCCGCCACCTACCCAAACTTTATGTGGGAAGTCTTCGCCAAGTCCTGAAGTGATTGGCTCGTCATTGTGACTATATTCAAAATAGTTCCCAGTATCTTTTTCAACAAAAACGCCAACTGGGTTTTGAGTGTAGGTATAGTAAGCCATTGGTGCTCCTCTTTAAGCTCTTATTATATATAGTATAGCCTCGATGGCTTTGAATGTCAACCTTTTTTATGCCAAAAAGTCTTGTTTAAGGATATCTAACATACGCAGTGCCTCTGTTCGGGCTTGATCCATTGCTTCGTCTATCAAATTGTCAACATAGTCTTGATCTGATTCAAGCCACTTGGCAGGGCTTTCTGCTACGATAGATCCTAGATATGCCTCGCCCATTACCTTGCCGTCATATTTGGCTTGAACACGACAGATCATATGCTGAAGACTGCCTGACTCAAGTCGTTCAATCATTTCATCATAGCCTGACATCTCTGTGTCAAATATTAGGTCCAATTGGGTGTCGTCTGGAGCGAACGCAATCTCAACAATGAACTGATCTTTATCAAATTGTTCTTCTACAGAGAAGTTGTCGTTTTTTTGAAAAAAGGTGTGTGTCATTTTTTAGTCCTTTACATCTAACATAGGGGCTTCTTCAATGGTAATGACATAGGCTTTACCATTCATGTCCCAAACTTTTATTGCTTTCTTAGGCGATACAAACCAACCGCCCTCTGGGTCTAGATCCATTTCTATTGGACCGACCGGACCAATAATGCCTGTTGGGTCTGATTTAATTAGTGCCTTTCGGATTGAGTCTGCGATCTTATCGCAATAAGCCAATTTCAACATAATACCCTCCTAATTCTTACTATACATTTAATATAGCGTCATTCTTTTGCAGTGTCAACCTCTTATTAACCAAAAAGTTTACCTATGATGCCAACAGTTGTCATTAGGGCATTGGTTGCGATGATAGGTTTGTCTTTCATCCTTATGCCCGCACCAAGCCATAATATACCGCCTATGATCTGTAGATACCACCCATACTCAATACCGGCGGAAAACATTCCGAAGCCAGCAATGAGGGTGGCCGTAGCCACCCATTTAACAAGTTCTAATCGCATCACATTGACCAATATGTTTCACTTGATGGTGAACAATAGTAAGGCGTGTTCACCGGCTCCATCCACTTCTTGGTCTTGTCCATGTATGAAGTTTTCTCTACCTGCTTCTCAATATGTTTATGAAAGTAGGCTGCTTCTGCAATCGCATAGCGATATTCAGCATAGTTTGGATCTGTCTTCAACAGTCCTTCTGCCTTTGCAATTCGAGTGAGCCCTGCTTTGGCCGCCGCCATAGTTTTATATGACTGACGATGATCTGGACGGACAACACCTGTTGTCTTGTTTGGTTTGCCCATAATATAAGTTGATGATTGTTCGTAGATATAATACATAATTGCCTCTCTGTTTGCCTAACTGTTATATATAGTATAGCCTCACACGACAACAAAGTCAACCTTTAATTGTCCAAAAAAGAGATTGACTTTTGGATCAATTGGCTTTATTTTGGCTTATATGGGGTATAAAAGAGACTGTTATTTTATACAGAGCTCAGCAGTCCCCTCACCGTGCCATTTGTCTAATTCGGCTTGCCGCAATTCTTTGTATTTTTTTGAGCTTGGATGATATGCCGAAGAAGATTCGCCCCACTCAAATCCGCAGATTCTGCGAGGCTGCGTTTGTGCGCCAAAAGGTTCGTTTGGGTAGAACTCAAGATTACCTGTTTCACAGCCAATATATCCACAGTCACGATCGCCCAACAACCATTCTGAAGAGCCTGAACAGCCGCCCAACACCATTGTACAACAAAGAACAAAAAAACTATACTTCATAGTCCGCATCCTGCAATACATATGCTAAAAGGGTCACCATTTTGCAAAAGTCCAACCAGTATCAATGCACCAATCATTTCAATCATTGTTATCATCCTTATTTTCACATACAACTATACTATACTACATCATTCACAGAATGTCAATCCTTTTTGGTAAAATAAATAATAGTAGCATTCGCTATAAGGAGAATTCCAATGACATTAAGAAACATCAGCCTTAATTTAGAAATAGGCCAAACTATTCTTGTGGGTAAAAACAATGAGCCTGCAGAGATCACAAAAATAGAATTTCATGAAAAGTCAGGAGAAGTAAACATCAATACCACAAAAGGCCCACGCAAGGCCTTAACCTTTAAGCTATGTGAAGACACAAAATCAGACTATGACAACCCTGCAGACAAGTATCGCTAGACGCTACAGCGGGGCCTTAGAATTTAGAGCGTATAATTTGTAGACCTTACAGCGGGGCCTATGCTAAATACATTATGCGCTTTAGTGAAATCATAGAAGGTAAGCCTTCAAAAAGTTATTGTAGGAAAACGCCTAAAAGTAAAATGGGTGCTAGTGCCAAGGCTTCATGCAAAAGTCGAGGCTTAATATCTCGTGATGGAAAGAAGTCACACAAGATAGGAAAGAAGAGGAAGAAGGTAGGAGGTCGCCGCATCAAAGGTGCGAAGTACGGTGGTCCATTACCTGATTGGAGTTAAAATGAGATTTAACGAATTTAGAATAATAGAAGCAGAAGACAAAGGAATTACAGCAGGTCCACCTTATCCTGCCGAAGATATAGAAAATGTCAAAACACTCCAACGTAAACTACAGCAATTAGGATACCCAGTAGGTAGCACTGGCATAGATGGCAAGTATGGTCCTAGGACTACTCGTGCAGTGAGAGCATATAAAAAAGATAACAATATTTCTACAGATGGAACAAGTTTAACTAGCAGCGAATTTGCGCAACTGCTAAAAGCAAAGCCTGTGGCAAAGCCTACTCCTGTTATAAAGACTTCAACAGCAACAGCAGCCGGTGTAGAAAAACTAGCTTCTTCAGACGATGCAGTTGGAGCAAAGCAAGCGGCAGAAGAATTTTTAGGTAGAGAAATGTCCGACGACGAATTTAACTATCTAGTGCGAGCAACAGCAGCAGAAGCAAGTCCTAACTCAAACGAACGTGCAGCAGTCGCAGCAGTTATATTGAACAGAGCTAGAAGCAGTAAGTACCCAGATCATATCATTAGAGTCCTTACACAGAAAAATCAGTTCCAAGCAGTCACAGGAACAAGATTTGATCGAGGACCAAGCAAGAACTTCACAGGCATGGGTCAACGCACAGCTGAACAAATTTATGCAAGTTTCATCAATAAACTACCAGGAATGGACAAAGGCTGGTTGAACTTTACAAGTAATGTACGAGCTGCATATGGAGCAGGAACCAACATCGCATTTCTTGATAAAATGAAACGGGCAGACAATGCTCAGATAATTGGCAAAACAGTATTTGGAACTGTATAAATGATAAGTCGTGAAGGAAAAATTTTAATCTCGCATCCTAATTTGCCAGCCAGCAATCCTTTTTCTAAATCCGTAATTTACATTTACCAAGACAATTCTACAGGCACGTTAGGATTAGTTTTAAATAAGCAAACAGGCTGGACTGTTGAACAAGTGTGCCACGATAAACAGTTTTCCTATTTCGGCCCACAAAAAAGTTTATACATGGGCGGCCCAGTTAACACTGGAGCACTTTGTCTCCTACATTCGGATGATTGGCAATCACAAAATACAGTGTCAGCTGGAAGCAGGATGATGGTGTCAAGCGATAATTTTATGTTAGAAAAATTAGGCTCTGGCAATTTCCCTGCATATTGGAGGATGTGTGTAGGAATGTGTGCTTGGCAACCAGGACAGTTAGATAGGGAGTTAAAAGGTCTGCCTCCCTACAAAGCAGAGAATAGTTGGTTGATAGCAGATCCTAACGATACAATAGTTTATGACTATGATGGAGATACACAGTGGGAAAAGGCACTAAAATACAGCAGACAACAGATGATCAATTTCTTTTTTTAAGACAAAAATTGGAAAGCACAAAAGAAGGATCAAAGGACTGGTATTCACTCTCAGAGCAAATAAATCAGATTATTGCTTTTAGATACCTGGCCTACTTAAATAGATAATACAGGAGACAGCTATGTTAGGAAGAGTACTAGCCGTGTTGTTAGGAACTCTTATTCTAACAACAGGACAGGCCAAAGCAGAATCACTTATGATGGGCATTGCATTGCAGTGTGATTCAGAGGCAGGCAAAATTATGGCAATGGTTCAAGACAAGTATGGTGAACAACCTTTTGCACAGGCAGAAGGCTTAATTCAAAACATTAATGGCAAATGGCAAAAAGCATTTGTATATACATTTATAAATCCACACAAAGGCAGTTACAGTATTATTATAAGTGATCCTGTGAGCGGTATTGAATGTTTAATGCTGGCAGGTGAAAAGTTTATGCCCATTGTTCAGGGAGACCCAACATGAAGTGGTTTATATATGTCATCATGGTAGGTATATATGCTGACGGAACGAAAGATACATACCTATATACTGAGCCTACACTGCCTACACTTGAAGAATGCCAGGGCTATGTTTACAAAAATAGCAATAGGCTGCGCATGGATATGATGAATCAGTTCGACGGTAAAAAAATAGAACGAGTGTTCTGTATAGAAGAAGAACAACTAAAAAAGTTTTTAGAACTGTCAAGAGACCAAGGAACCAAAGCATGAAATGGATACTTGTTTATATCTATCTTAATCCTCTAGTGCAAGGCGACTTAACTAGTTATGAGCCAGTAGCAGTCAATGCTATGGGTCCTAGAGTTATGTTTGATGATATGTATGATTGCTTTGATGCCCGAGAACGTCTAAGCGTAACTTTGGGCATAGGTGACGGATACTTTGGTCCAGGAAAGCAAGCCGTATGTGTTCCTGTCGAATTCACAGATTTATAAATACTTTAGCACAAGAGGATTAGGATGGCAGACACACTTGTTCTAAATGCAGATGGGCAACCTATTAGCCTATTACCACCCTCCACTATTCAGTGGAAAGAAGCAATCACATACTTATGGTTAGACAAAGTAAATGTACTCGAATGGTACGACGATTGGATTGTCAGGAGTAGCAGTTGGGAGACTAAAGTCCCAGCTGTTATTATGTTGAAGCAAATGTATCGACGGCGAAGGAATCCAAGATTCTCCAAATACAACGTCCACTTAAGAGATATGTTTGTCTGCCAGTACTGTCTAACACAATTTCCCCAAAAAGAACTTACACTAGATCACGTGATGCCTATTAGCCGCGGAGGCAAAACATCTTGGGAGAACATTGTCAGTGCTTGCAATCCATGCAACAGCAGAAAAGGCAGCAAATTAATCAAGCCTAAAACTTTGCCTTATAGGCCAGATTATTACGAGCTTGCCAATAACCGAAAAAAAATAGAGTTTAATATAAAACATCCAAGTTGGACGAACTGGTTAGGGTAACTGGTAGAGGATTGACCACCCTCTACCTTTTTTATTTTAACCAAGCAATCTTTTTGCCTGCCTTCACCCTACGTTCTTGTTCAGCAACTGACCCTGGATAGCGCCAAGCCCAAATAGCAACCAATGCCATAAAGCCTCCACTCCATAGAACAGCCTTAATGTTTTCTGTTGTGAACCAAAGGAAAGCAAGAGAGCTTGCCATTACTGCAATCATTAGATATTTGCCTTTTGTTGGAAATACTTTTTTCTGTACCCAGTTTGTTAAGAATGGGCCAAAGTATTTGTGATTGTATAACCAATCGTGCATTCTCTTAGAACTTTTTGCAAAGCAATATGCCGCGAACACTAAGAAGATGGAAAAGGGTATGCCAGGCACTACTACGCCAACGTAGGCCATACCTAGTGATAAGAATCCTAGTCCCATCCATATATATTTTTTAATCATTATTAACCTCTTTTTCTAGTGCGTCTACCAATTCGTTCATCATAGCGTCAGTATGATAAGGTGTAGGTGCAATCCGTAGACGCTCTTCTCCAACTGCGACTGTTGGATAATTTATTGGTTGTATGTAGATCCCGTAATCGTTAAGTAGAGTATCGCTTATAGCTTTACACCTAAATGCATCTCTAACCATTACTGGTACGATGTGCGTACATGCAGCATCGTGTACTTCCATGCCTCTGTCACGGATCATAAGTGCCAATGTTTCTGCACGTTCTTGATGTTGTATCCTTAGTTCGTTGTGGTCTTTTAGATATTTTACACTTGCTAATGCTCCTGCACATAGTACAGGACTTAAACTTGTAGTAAAAATGAACCCTGATGCCACTGAACGGATAGCGTCTATAACTATCGCATCCGCTGCTATATATCCGCCAGTGACACCAAAGGCTTTGCCGAGCGTTCCATTGACTATGTCAATCCGGTCTTCCCCTATGTGTTCGCAGTAACCTGCACCCGTAGGGCCATAAAGGCCGACTGCGTGTACTTCATCAATATAGGTCATCGCCCCGTAACTATCGGCTAAGTCGCAAACCTCTCGAATAGGGCCGACATCACCATCCATACTATATACAGATTCAAATACGATACATGGTGTACCGCCTTCCTTGGCTACTTCGGCTAGTTTATTCTCGAGATCCTCTAGGTCGTTGTGCCTCCATATCTTTTTAGGTGCACCACTGTGTCTTATACCTTGAATAAGAGAGGCGTGATTTTTAGAATCACTAAGATACACAATGTCGGGAACGATTGATTTTAGAGCGATGAGTGTCCACTCGTTTGCAACATAAGCACTTGAATAGAGTAAAGCCGCTCCTTTGCTATGCAGGTGGGCGAGTTCGTGCTCTAGTGCTACATGATAGTGTGAAGTGCCTCCAATGTTGCGAGTGCCTCCACTTCCAGCACCTGTTTGATTTAATGCTGTGTGCATTGCATCAATAACGATACTGTTTTGCCCCATCCCAAGATAGTCATTGCTACACCAATTTACAATTTCTTTAATTGCATACTTGCTGTACCAAATAGCCTTAGGAAACTTTCCGCGCTCGCGTAGTATATCATTGAAGACACGGTACTTGCCTTCCTGTTTTAAAGTGTCTATAACATCATGAAACGGGATTTTATCTATCATAGTGATATTTAACTAAATAGTTTATACGGAGATTATAATGCGAGCAACTGAAATCATTAGAGCGGTTCTTGATTTATTAGATCAAGAAGACACAGAAAAAGACAACTTAACTGGTAAAATAGAAGTGCAACGTACTACACAGGATGATGAGTCAGCACGTTTTATGCAAGTATTAGACCTATTATCCAAAGGTGACAGTCCAGTTATTGCTAATGCTCCGGATGAAAAGTATGCAGACGTTGACGCAGTTACAACACTAGCTGGCGGCGGAGTAAACGGTCCTAAGCATCCAGACGATATTAGAATAAAAGATCCTAGACTAGGAGGTTAACATGGCAGAATTAGTAGCAGTAAGAGGCGATGGTAATACTCATGGCGGCGGCGGACTGATTCCTCAAAATCCGCAAACAGTTTTTGTAGAAGGAAGGAATGTTATAGAAGATACTGATCCGGCATCAGCTGATGGCCTTTGCCCTGGACCAGGACATTGCAATCCAGCAAGCATTAATGGCAGTAGTACAGTGTTTGTATATGGCAATCCTTTACACAGAAACGGAGATGGTAGAGTATGTGGTGCCAGCACAACGGTATCTAATCAATCTACTGTCTATGCAGGTGGATAAGTATAATAATAAGGAGTACTAACATGGCAGCAAATGGTATATCAACACTACCTCTTAAGATAACAAGACAGCAACAAAAACTTGCTCTTGCTAACGCAGACAGAGCGGCTCGTAATGTAGTAGAGCCAGGACGCTATGCTGACGTAACAGCAGACATTACACAATTACCTACGCAATATAATGCTACAAGCAACGAAGGTGCGTTAGTAGATAATGCAAACACCGGCGGCCTACAACAAGGGAGACCCTGGGCCTAATGGCTAACAGAAAGCACTACAATCTAAAACAAATGGTAGCCTCAGGCTACTCAGATGATCACACATTCAATCACAAGTTTGGCGCCGCACCTAGCATATCAATCAACACCACATCAAGTGTATGGGACGTACCTGATACACTTTATCCTTGGACAGCATTGGATACCCCAGCGGTAGTAAATGTAGAACGCAACGATGCTGATGACACAGGATTGGTAGTTACCATCCAAGGCTTAGACAGTGAGTGGAACTTTCAAGAAGAACAAATCACAATCACAGGTGCGGACCAAGTGGGCACCAAACTATGGCGTAGGGTGAACAGAGCATTTGTTACTTCAAGCACAGCCACAGTTAATGTTGGCAACATTGACATTGAAGCAGGAGCCGCGGGTGGTACTACTGTTGCTCGTATCACAGCTGACCTTGGACAGACACTGATGAGTGTTTATACCATACCAGCAGGCTACATTGGATACTTGTATCACGGAACTATGACTGTACAGGCTAACGCAGATGCCACAGGTTTTATGTTTATTCGTAGAAACACAGTAGGAACAACCTTCCGTGTTGCTCATACTTTTGAAGTGAGT
>Ga0213867_1000700_pt1 | contig 15003 bp, 8 predicted proteins | sample PICome_12_FD_160120 | JGI IMG/M metagenome (GOLD analysis project Ga0213867, IMG submission 160120) | Coastal seawater microbial communities near Pivers Island, North Carolina, United States - PICO540 | ecosystem: Environmental > Aquatic > Marine > Coastal | place: USA: North Carolina | collected... | reverse complement strand
TTCAACATCAATCTCAGTATTTTCTTCAATGTCATAAATTCTAATTTGTCCGCTAGTATTAACTTCATTTTTTGAAATATAAAATAGTCTATCGGGTGCATTATCAGGAACTGTAAATTCTATTGTTCCTTTTTCAACATATAATGTTGCAATTTCGTCGCCTTCTTCGCCGAATTTTCTGATGCCGTCCGGATAAAGTGTTGAAATATTTTCTTCGTCATCTAAGAATGTAACAGTACCGCCTGACGGAAGTACAATAAACTCTCCTAACTCATATGCGGTACCTGTTTCATCGTATAAAAAAGAATCATATAACCCTGCGCTTCTTACTCCATCAGTAAAGCCTGTAAGTAAAGCAGTGCCAGGAGTAAAGGTTCTACTTAACGCAAATGCAATAGGATGTCCCGGAGTATCTATTTCAAATTTATATGTTTGTCCTCTGTACAACTTTAAATTAGGATTTCTTGTAAATCCATTTGGAGAAAATACATATGCAAAATTATCATCATCTTCCTCTAGTGTTACCGTGTAAGTACTAGTAATTTCTCTTTCTTGTCCTTTAATCGGAACAGGCTGAGGACCTTCTGGAAGCCAATAGTACTCTCTAAAGTTAACAAATTTGTCCCAATCAATACCTGGATTCCAAGCATACGATTCTTGAGAATTTAATTTGCTATGATCAGCTACAGATCCGGAAAAATTATTAACAGAATTTACATAATCTATATAATCTCCGTAAAACTTGACATTTCCTAGATTGTCTTCTATTACTGTTGCAGGTTCTAATTGATAATTTTCTCTGTCTGAAGATACATCACTAATGTAAAAATCTTTTTTAGGTAAGAAAGATTTAGCATGTCTTCTGCCAAAATACCCAGAAACTTTTTCTGCTACACCCGGTTGTACTAATTGATCAAGAGTAGCTTGTAAAAAATTTACGTTTGCTGTTGTTCTAAAAAATCTAGGTAATAAATTACTTGTTTTTCTTTTATCTTTGTCATTAGGTACAGGTAAATTGTATTCGTTTTGATTGTTAATAGACATTAGTAACTATAACCTCCTGTAGAGCTACTTGTATTATTTGTTATAAGTGAATTGGATTGTACTCCTGAATTAGTTGCAGATGTAGAGCTTACTACATTTCCATCCACTTTTAACTTTGTTGCTGTAATTTCATCAATAACTTCAATGTCAGAAACTGTAGCAGCACTTACAAAAATTTCATCTGGTTCAGATTTTATTTCAAATAAGCTTCCGAAGACTTGTGAATCTTGTTTCGGAACTATCAGTAGACTTGCAATATTAGGACTCATATTACTCATAATATAAGTGCTAAGTTCTTGGAAATAAAATGTGTCTCCAAAATCCCAGTTTTCTGACGAAAAGAATCTGTTAATATATTCTATTACTGTTGACTTTAATTGATTGTCGTTAATTACAATACTCGGATTTTTTACAATTTTAAAAGTAACTTGCAATTCTTCTAATGCCTTATCGCCAAACAATGCTTTATATTTTACAGGATGATAAATTATTTCATCACTAATTGACTTAATTAAATTAATTTGGTTACTATAATTTAGATATAATTGATCACTACTATCTGGCACAGGTTTTGTGCTTATTTCATTAGATAACCATAATCTGTATTGTATGTCATAATTTTTAGTCAGCAAATAAGTATCAATTATGTTTGAAACAGCGGGATCAATTCTTTGATCTGTATCTGCTGTGTGCAAATAATGGAATTTTAAATCGCTGCGACCTCTAAATGCTCTATAATCGCTTGTAACAAAAATGTTGTTTTTAATTTTATCTATATACTTAAAAACATTTTGTTCAATTATATAGAAGACTTGTTTGTCAGGGTATAGACTACGAGATCCTATATCTAATTCAGTTGCAACCGTAATAATTTTATTATTATCATTTTTTAGATATCTAAAATCTTCTGTTCTGTCTTCTGTTAAATATTTTTCTTGGAAAATAAATTTACTTGCAGTGTTAACACCAGGTGCCACTATTTCTTCAAATAGTTCTATGTCGTCATATATTCCGTCATCGTCAGAATCGAAGAAAGTTATTTCTATCTTTTTTGATTCAATATAACCAGATGCATCCCTATAACCATCTGATATAGACCAAGTATAATCTTGTGTAAATGGAACAAGTTCATCTGGCTTTTTATTGATATTAAGAATGCTGATTTTATCTTTAAGAACTTTACCTGTCTTGCTATCATAAATTTTGTCAGCACTATCAAAGTAAAATTTAATTTCATCATCACTTTCAAAAATAAATCTTAAATTTCTATAAGTGACTGTATAAGATTCCCCATCTGTTTTAAACCATAGCAACCAACTACTATCTAAATTTTGTGAACTTGTATTGCCTGCTTTACCTAAATTAAAGTTACTTGTAGTATCTAAATTTTCATCTAAGATAAGTTTCCATTGTCTATCAAGTTCGTCATATCTTAACCCAAAATCATTATAGGCAAATGTTTGATCAATTATTTGCACTATTACATCAGGTAACAAATTGTCTGCAAACTTAGGCTTAATTTCAGTTAACAATGCTCCTTGCGGCACTCTATCATTTACATATATAGGACCTAATGCCGATTCTGTGTCAGCGCCATCGCCCTGTACACTTACTACACTAGTCCATAAATATTCCTTACTTCCAGGATGATCAGCTTCTCCTATCATTAGCGTATTATCTTGCATGAAGTGATATCCTTCCGGAGCAACAAATTTTAACATAGTACCTGATTCTACTAATCTTAAACTATTAGCAGTAAAAGATCCTACCGAAAATGCGTCACCGTCTGCATCGATAAAATTACCTGTATTAAGATTTGTGTCGTCTGTGCGCTGATTCCATTGCGCATTCAAATCGCTAACAACTATCCTATTGTATTTAGATAGGTAAAAGTTTTTCATATTTTTTGCTGATAAAATAGGAGTTATTGTATTGTATACAAATCCTTCAATATCAGATTGTGTGTTAAAACTAAATTTAGTTTTTAAATCATACTCTTCTTCGTATAAAATTCCATCATTTGCAAATAAATTAGTTGAACTGTATTTTCCTGTTGTATCTTTTAAATCAAAATACCTACTAATACCACTGCTTAATCTATTTACAGATTTTACTTTTATAATATCTTGACTTACTGCTAAAGGACCTACATTATAATCTTCAGCTGTAATTAATCTATTTTGAGTATAATATGTAGCAGGTGCATTTTGTTTTATTTCATTATTAGTTTCCGCTGGAGCAGAATTAGAAACAGTAGTTTTTAAGCTAAGTGTTAATGTCAATGTTTCAGAATTATTAGATTTAGAAATATACGGAATCTCTATATTAATATTTGACATTCCTGCAGGAGAAATAGTCATATATCTATTTGCACTTGTTCTATAATAAATTTTAAAGTTGCCGCTAGGAATATTACCAAAAACACCATCAGCAAATACTAAATTAATTCTGTCTTCTACTCTAGAAGTAACAGCAAAAATATTTTTTATTTGTTTGAAAAGACTGTTATAGATTACATTGTTACCTTCAACAGTATCTACCTTTGTCCAAAGTTCTGTTTCAAACCCATTTAAATCTAAACTGTATAACCAAACATCTGAATTATTAATATTTGGTGTATCTATAGCAACTATTTGATTAGGTGTAGGCTCAGATACTGCAAAGTTTCCTACTTCTAGGTTACCTTGTCGAAAATGCATAAAAAATCCTGTATTAGAGCTTCCTGCACCTTTTCCGTCATCTCTATATAAAAATGCAGGATTGTTTCCCGGTAATGGAGGTTCTTCTGCAATCATATTATTATCAATGTCTGTCGACACAATTTCAAATCTTTCTGATTTACCTTGGATTGCTCTTGTAAATTTAAAAATAGGAGCATCTGTATTCAGTGCATTAAATCGATATTGTTCTGTTGGAACACCTGATATGTTAGCACTCTTTAAAGGCTTTCCTATAGGATTAGAAACAGGTAATCCTGCATTTATAATTTTAGTAAATTGTTCTAGCCATAAATTATTAGAAGGATCATTCCATCTTGCAGTGATTCCACTTAAATTAACACCGCTACTATCAAATATAGATTCGCTTGTTTTTACTGCTTCAATTTTTAAAAGTCCGTTAGCTGTTTGATTTCTTTTAGGATTATATGAAATAAGTCTTGCTAATCTAAGAACACTTTCTCTACGTTCTGCAGTTTCTAAAAAATTCTCTCTCGAATTTAAGTCTACACGGAAAGATAGATTTTGGCCTAAGAAAGCAATAAGATCGATAAGTGCCACATATTCAGAAGTTTCAATATAATCATTAAAATCTTCAGGATAATTTTCACGTAAATATTGAATCATTGTTCTACGTAAGTTATCAAAATCATAGCTTTGGAAATCTGCATTTCTAAAACTTTGGTAGATTCTTTTCCAATCTTGATTCAATAATAATCTATTTTGTCTATCCGATATCGACATAGCGAATTCCTTAATTTAATGTATTTATCAGGTATAAAAAAGTGCGTACTTAATCTGTAAAATTCGCAGATTGGTCAAATTTAAATTCTAATGTTTCTTGAATATTATAAGGCAAATATTCAATAGTAGCTTCTATTTGTATTCCAGATTCGTAAGTGCTTACAAATACTTGTTGTGCTGTTACTCTAGGATCATAATTAATAATTTCAGTTACATTATTAATAATTGCTTCTTCGATTTCGGGAGTTAATTGTTCAAATAAAACGTCCCAAATTATAGTTCCAAAATTTGGATCAGAAAGTTTTTCTCCTTGACGTATATGGAAATGGTTAATAATATCCTGTTTTATTAATTCTAAGTCATATAAATTAAAACTATCTCTAGTAATATCTGCTGTGCTAAATCCTCTATAAGCAATACCTTGCGAACCGATACTGCTTTGACTAGAACTAACACTTACTCTTTTATATAAATTCTTTTCTAATGTACTCATTTTTAAACTCCTTGAACTGCACCAGAACCTATAGCATAATATTCATCGCCTGTTGTTCCGTATGCATCTGCACCGCCTGCACCCCTGCGCCAATTATTCATACCTCCAGCACCTAATAAATGTGAACCTGCTAACATTCCACTTATTGTTGTTATATCGTCACTAGTTCTTATACCGCCATTACTAGTTAGATATCTACGATTAAGATTAGTATAATCAATCATTGCTCTTTCTTGTACTTGAGGACTATTCAACCAATCATCTAGGCTATTGATTCCATTTCTGCCTGTCCAATTAGCAGGATCTGCCATAGATGAATTTCTATTACTTGCAGAAGATGATATGTAACCTAAATCTTTAAGTGCTGATGCGCCAAATTGATATTTTCCTGCAAACCCAATGCTATTAACAGCAGTATAATTGTTATTACTTTCTCTTTGGCCGATAGCTCCTAGATAAGCAGCAGTTTGTTCTGAAGTAAATCCATCAATTGTGCCTACCAATTGATCAGTAGATAACGGTGCACCAATATTAGGTGCTAAATTTGTAGTAGGAACAGCTGAACTAGCTTGTCCCGGAACAACTCCTGTGCCTCCGCCCGATGACGGTGCACCGGCTGTGCCTCCGCCGCCTACTCCTGAAGGAGTAGCTGATGCTGAGCCTGAACCTTTTGCAAATGTATCAGGTGTTAACGGAGTAAAGAAATTACCTGCTAAAGGTCCTACTTTTTCTCTGTCAGTTTCTTTTGTTTTAAATGCTAAAGGATTCATATTTTCATGATGTGGCCAGGGCTCGTGTTGAGGAGATCTTGCAAGTATGCTAGGATAATATGTTGGATCTTCACTACCTGGTGTAATGTAAGGTAATTGTATAGTAGGCAAATGAATTACTTCTACTGCATCAGCAGGATTTTCTGCATCTGTAGCTGGCAATGCTGCAACTGATACTGACGGATTGCCGCCGGCACTAGCAGCGTTGCTAAGTCCGCTATTCCAATGGATTTGTCCTGCATCTCCTGCAATAACTCCTGCACCTTGTATATTAACATTAGACCCTGTTGTATGATAAGAACTTTGTCCAGCAATGACATGGTGTGTAGTGCCAGCTTCTTGATGGATTGTAGTAGCAGAAATAATAGTTGTATCGTCTGCAGATTGACTTCTAATATTAGAATCTGATATTAGATGCACCTCTCCTGTTATTTTTTCACGTCTATATCCGTCTATTGTTCCTTCTACATTACCTGACGCATAATATCTTATGTCACCGTCTCCCCCATCTCCGCCAATGGATCTCATATTAAGGCTTGCATTTTTAAGGAAATGTATACCAACTGCAACATCATGAATGTTGCTGTCACTTTTTCTATACCAAGAAAATCCACTACTTTCATGAGTAAATCCATCCGAACGTTGGAATCTAGATTTATTAGTATGGAAATGATAATCTTCTTTAACAAGAACTTTCATTTCTTTATCAACTACTGTGTCGCTCATATTATGAACTGTAAGCTTATAATCATTACCAACATCTATATTAGTGTTCCACGCACTTTCTGCTTGTATTCTTCCTGATTCATTATCATTAATATCGAAATTAGCACCGCCACTGTACCTTGCTGTTGCTTTCATATTAATATTTCTGCCTGCTTCTAGATTTATATCTCTTTCAGCAGTAATATTTAGATCAGCGCCTGTCATTATACTAATACTATCATCTGCATGGATATCAATTTTACCGTCACTTGTTAATTCTATCCATGCCGTTCCTCTACTATTACCAATATAAATTAAATCTTCAGAATTATGTAATAGTATTTGATGACCTGTTCTTGTTCTTAATCTAATATGCTCGTTGTGAGGTATCGTAGGATCACCATTTACATCGCCTGCTTCTACATTAGCATATACAGGAGGCCCGTCTTCTGCATGAGTTTTTCTAATATATTTGTCGTCGCCATCATCAAATACTAGACTAGAACCTCCTAGTCTGTTAAAAAATTGTTCAGCTTTAGATTTTTGATTACCATAATTATGTTTCGGAGCACCTGGCCTCTTGTCCAAAGGTCCTGGAGTGTTCATTCCAAACACCATACTAGGTACTTCTCTTCTAGCACTAGATGTTGTGGTACCTCTTATTTCATCTGCCAATAATCCTTGATTTTCTAAAACTTGTGTAAAATCTTTATTATAAGGTTTTCTAAATTTTGTAGGATCTTTGCCTTCGCCGGTTTCTACTTTTTTATTGTATTCTCCGGTAGGTAATTTTTTACCTTGAAGTGAAGCAGGAGTATCAGGTCTTGTAAATGTTGTACTAGGACTATAACCAGGAAGTTGAAAATTCATATAGCTGTCTTGTATACATCCTATCCAATATCCATATGCACTATTATCTTCTGCAAATATTACAAGAACTTTTGTTCCAATATCTGGCGGCACTGCCCATATTCCGTAAGATTTCTGTGTAAATTCATATCCTTCATTTGCTTGCGTTGATGCTTCCGGTGTAACACCATAAAAAGGACTAAGATATCTTACCGTAAAAATTTGTCCTGTTCTTTCTGGATTATTACCACTTGTATCGTGTCTAAGAAGTTCTACTTCTAGTGTTCCCATATAACTAGGGTCTAAGTGATTTACAACTAATGCTTCATAAGGACCGCCTGATGTGGGCCTAATTTGATTAAATCTTGTTCTGCTATATGTATTACCTATACTCATTCTCTACCTGCTTCACTTATATAACCCATAGATCTAGCATATGCTCTTTCACCAGCTGATAATTTTGCTTGGGCTGCGCCGCCGCCGATGGCATCATTAAATGATCTTAATTGTTCAACTTGTCTTGCATCTTCGGGTAGCCAAGCCGACGGTGTATTTCCTTGCTGTATTAATCCTGCTGCTTGCGCAAGTGACGGATCTACTAGTCCTTCGCCAAATCCTATACCGTAAGTACTAGGGATGCCTGCTGCCTTTGCAAGTGCCGGATCTACTTGTCCTACATCATACCCAATAAGAGGATTAGACCCTACTACACCAGTAGGATCAACAGGTGCTCCCCTAAGAACACTTCCTGCACTGCCTGTACTAGGTGCACCAGGAACAGAAGTTGTGCCACCTCGGACATTTCCAGTACCGCCTCCTAATCTAGGTCCAGATCCTCCGCCTTGTCCCGGTGGACCATCTCCTAGCACATTAAATACTTTTTGTCCACGTAAAAAATCATATCTATCTTTTAAAGGAGATTTAGGAATATAAGGTCTACTGTTAGAAATAGCACTTCGAGAAGCGGCTGCTTCAGCAGGTGTAAAATTTGGTACTCCGCTTAGTCCTATGTTAGCAGCTATTTGTGAAGGAGAAAGTCCGGCTGCTATGTTCGCAGCATTTCCTAGCACAGAAGTGTCTATAACTGACGAAACGCCATTTGCTAATGCACTTCCTAAAGATCCTAAAGGATTAGATACTATTTGTGATACATTAGAAACAGCATTTCCAATTGTTCCTGCAATATTTTGTGCTTGAGTAAGTTGTGCAACTGCATTCCCTGCTAATGCACTAGCTTGCTGTGTAAGATTATTGTAAAATCCCTGAGCTTGTGCAGGTAATCCCTGGGCAAGTGCAGACACATTTTGAATCGATGAAACTGCTTGTGCTACATTTCCTATAGGAGTTAATGTAGTAGCAAAACGATTTGCTGTAGATGTTAGTCGACTTGCAGAACTAACTAAATTTCTAGGAATATTAATTGGCATTTCATCCTCCCATAATATCTCTTAGCCAGATAGGGGCACCATCACTACTTTGAGCAGATGATCCAAAATAACTAGCGCCGTATCCGTCCATTCCTGGCTGTAATGAATTTCCATCTGCAATATCAACGTGTAATGTATTATTTCCCATATATCCGTTACCTGCGCCTACTGCGGTTGCTCCTGCATTTCTTGCAGCGGTAATAAATGTTTGTATCATTGCTAGATCTTGTGGATTATTTGTTGTAAGAGGACTTCGACGTCCTTCTTCTCTACTAAAGAGCTGAACATCAGCTGCAAAACCGTCATCGTGTCTATGGCTACCTGTTCGGCGGGTATCTGTTTGTCCACCACTAGTAATAACAACATCAACTCCTGCTGCCGCTGCTGCACTAGAAAGTATACCACTTAATTGACCTTGGATAGGCTGATTTCTAGTTTTTGCATTAAATCCAGAAACATAAGAAACTGCTCCTGACCCTTGTCCTGTATTAGGACCTGTAGGAACAACAGTAGGAGTTATATTTAAATTTTGTATATCTTGGGCTGTTGCTGTTGGAGAAATGCCTGCGGCATTTGCTAATCTCGGATCTACTTGTCCTACACCGTAACCAATTGCTCCTGGTCTAGAACCAACAGCGCCGCCTGCGCCTTCAAAACTGTTATTACTACCTTCTGATAAATCAACACTGCGGTCAAGTCTTATGTTTTCTGTATCACCCGTTGGAGTATCATTTTGACCTCTTCTTCTAAGTATCTGTAAGTCTTGAGTGAACTGTCCATTTGAAAACTTATTAACAACACCAAGCACTTTATACAAGCCGCTAAATTGTTTTACTAGTTTGCTAAATTGCATTGTTCCGTCTTGATTGTAATCAAATGGAATTCTAAAATTAACAATTATAAAGACTTCCGAATTTTGGTAATCAATTGTGTTGTCAGATGTTAAAAATGGCGCACTAGGGGCTGCATTATAATTACCCATACCACTTGTAGGTATAAAATAAGGATCTCCCCAAATACTTAAATTTCCTTGTATTAGATCTACGTTACTATTAATCAAGGAATCATAAAATGCTTGTGCAATGCCAACTTTTGTTGAAAAAGTTTCTGACATTCTTCTACCGCCTTTTGCAGTAAATCCTTTTCTATTAGATTCTTGTAAAGATGCATTTCCTTCTCTTGGATCTTTTCCGTTTCCAAAACCTCTATCCTCAGGAGCAATAGTTGTATTATCTTGTTTTCCAGGATTTATTGTTTCAATAGATGCACCGGCTCGTCTTTCGGCGCCCAGCTGAGAAAGGTCTGCATTTAAATTTTGGAAGAATGCAAAATTATATTCTATATCAAAATCTAAAACATCTTCATTTTCGCCTGTGTATAGATAGTTGTAAGTTTTTAGCGCCATACCTGCCAATGCCTGTGTGTTTTCAGGCCTTCTGTCTGGACCTAAAAATATCGATTCATCAACAAAGTACGGTAACACTGCATAGCAATACACTTTAGGATCAGTACCTAATTTTATTTCTGAAGATTGATTAGGTTCTAGAAAAGTAAATGTTTCAATTTTGAACCATTCTTTTTTTCCATTTACAGCAGGTTTTTCAGCAAGTTCTCTACCGTATTGACTATTTGTTATTATGTCACTGATAATACCAACTATATCGTCGCCTGAAGTATATTGAACTTTCCTTACAAAATCTGCAAGTTGCATTTCTTCTTTATTTCGTGCAAAAATCAAAAGCTTATCAGGATCCATTGCTGCATCAGCTTCTGCGGTGGGTTGATCACCTTCTTCAAAAACATCTTCTACAATAACTTTTTTACCTATATCATTAATTTCTAATTTTGCATAATTTTTTAATGTTTCATATACTGCACTGCTACTCGTAGGGTTTGTAACTCTGAGTCCCGCAGCGTCTGCAAGCCCAGGATCTACCTGTCCAGATCCATAGCCAAAACTGTCTCTATTGCCTGAATCAACTGCTTTAGTTACACCTCTTTTATCATTAGGAAAACAAATTACATACTTGTGGTGCTGTTGAACTACTCCTTGTTCTTCTTGCGTTTTTAATCTATTATTAATAATCTCTGTAAGTGATCTTTCTTCTTCATTTTGCAGAATATCTGCTATTGTTCTACCTTCAATTGTAGTGTCTTGTTTGAGTGTAACAACTTCGTCAAAGGTTGCTTGTTCATTAAAAGGAACTGCTTCTATTTCATATACACAACCTTCTCCAGTTACGGAAAAAGTAACATTTGTAAATCTAAATGGAACATACTTAGGTGGAAGTGCCGGATTAGGAATATTTTCTCCAAAATCGTCCCAGCCTGCAAAATTAATTTCAAGGCAATAACATGCTTCATTATAAGTAGCATAACTATTTTGTTCAGCAGCAACAGCAATAGCTTCAATAAATTGTCCCATGCTATAAGGTTCTGTTACCATAAATCTAATTATAGTACCAGTTACAGGACCTGTAATATTATTGTGTGTTAAAACTGTTTCTATTTCTAAATCATCTATATAATATTCAGCATGTCCGCCATATGCATCTTCTGTTGCTGTAGTAACACGTTTGTCAGTGCCGCCACCGCTTTGGACAATTATATTACTTAATCCTCTTGATCTATATGTCGATGCAGGTGTATTAACTTCACCTTTAGACAAACAGCCTAATGCAATCAAATAATTATAACTTGCATAATTTCTTAGAGGATTTGGCAATTTACTTTGATTACTAGATGCTGGTGTAATAGAAGTAGAACCTAATAACGATGATATACTTGAACTACCAGAAGCGCCAAAATTTAATCCAAAATTTGAAAAGTCGTTAACAATGCTCGTTAACCCATTTATAGCTGCACCTATTTGAGGCACCCCTGGTATCAAATTTCCAACTGGACTATTAATAACTGTATTAAATGCACCAGTTAAGTTTCCTGACTTAATATCTGAAATAGCACTAGATACATCTGTTATTGCACCTGCAATATTAGAAACTCCTCTAGGCAAAACAGATATAGCTCTGTTAAATTGATTAAAATCACTTAGGACAGGAATACTTGCACCTAGTGCTTGATTTAGATTTGTTATACCTGCTCTATTTAGAGCATCAGCTTTGTTAGATGCTACTTGTGCTATATTAGATAAATTATTTCCTATAGTGGCAACATTTCTCACAGTACTTGTAAGAGCACTGTTAAAATTATTTGCAGTTTGTACCACTTTAGATACATTATTTAATGCACCCGTTAATCTAGAAAATAAAGACATCTATTTTATATTCCTAAAAATTGCTGTAAATTCTTTTTCTTTGGCAAATAAATTCTTGTACCTGCTACAAAATCAAATACAGGATCTTTTAATGTATCTAAATTTCTTTGAGCAAATACCCACCATAAATCCTTTGAATTGTATAAATCATATGCAAGAAGATCAGGACGATATGTATACGCAGTAATAATTGTGTACAAAACATCGTCAGCTTCTGCAGGTATTGGTCGTATTTTTAGTAAATCTAAATAACCTGTTGTTGTTATATCTGTATCTGCATAAGGGCTAAAAGGTGAAACACTCATTAAATAAATCCTTCTGATTGTCCAGCATATCCGCCATTTGCAAATTTATTAAGACTAAATTGGCTTTGTGTTCTTCTACTGTATTGCGGTAAGCAAGTTACAGTCATTGTTGTTGACGTAGGAACATAGTTTGTTTGTCCCATAAAATTCACAGGAATATAATCTACATCTGCAGGCAAGTCCATTGTAAATCCTTGTATAACAACTGGAATATTATTTAATACATGCGGACCGTATCCATTTAATCTGCAAAGCAAAGGAGGATTTCCTTTAGGAGAACTATCACCATAAAACATTTTTGTCATTGTTCTTAGATAATGCACAACAGAAAGATAATATATGCCGTCTTGTGGAAATTCATTTAAGTAATCTCCAATGATGGTAATTTGATCTACTTGACTGTTTTGGTATGCATTATAAGGATAGTTACTATGAATAGGTTGTATTTGTGAATAATTCGCACTATTACCAAAAAGTATACTAGGAGTAAATGGAAATACAACTTCATTTCCTGTAGTTGCAAAACTACTCAAGGTCGGAGCATCTCTTAAAGTGTTAGGAACACTTAGTCTTACTCTCCAAGTCGAAGTACTAGATGACATTCCTCCAGGACCTGACGAATTGTTTTGTGTAGATGCTGCATCTGGATCTTGCCAGCCTCCACCTCCACTGTAATTTCTAAATGTTGCAACTGCACCTTGTCTAATAATTGATTCTGCACCAGGACCTACTCCTTGTGCTAAGTTTTGTAAAATTCTATTTTGTGAGCCAACTCTTGTAGGATCTAAGGATAGCTGTCCTTGATTACTAATACTGATCCCTGTAGTATCTCTAATAATGTTTTGTGCTGTTGTTCTTACTCCTGCACCTAATTGGCTAAATATATTTTGAGCAGAAGCACTGCCTATGGATTTTAAGGCATTAAATGCACCTGATATCAATGACATAAATCTTCTCCTTAGTATAATGTATTTAGTTGACAAAATTAAGTACGTATATTATTATAGTAGTAATGTTATGGAGACATTATGAGAAAACAGAACTATTTAAATAATAAAGATATTTTAAAAGAAATACATAGATCAAAAAACACATTTAACAGTTTTACAGATCCTGATTACGCACATTTTGATATTATTTTACCAAGTATTGATAAAATTAATATTAGAACAATTGCAGAAGCAAAAAGAAATAAAGCAAAACGTCTTAGCACTGAAGATTACACAGCTCGTAAAGAAGCAGGCGAGAAAGTAAAGCAAGCAGATTGCGAAGTTGACTATAAAAAAATAACAAAAGAAGAACTAATCTTTCGTATTATGACATTTGATCATATCCCCGAAGAACCTGGTAGAAAGAAAAATCCAAAGACTATAGCTGACACAAAAACAAAACTTAATTTTCCACCTTTCCAACATTATAAATTTGATGACGAAGGAGAATTACAGTGTGTAGGAAAAAGTCACTGGATTGGCGGAATGGAAAACGGTTATTTTTCTAAAGAACATGGCAGAGCAACTAACAAACTTGCAATGATGTGGATGAAACTAGTGGATAGATATGCTACCAGAGGTAACGTTCGTGGTTATACTTATAATGACGAAATGAAAGGACAAGCAATATTGCAACTTTCACAAATTGGATTACAGTTTGACGAGTCTAAATCGAATAATCCTTTTGCTTATTACACTGCTGCGGTTACTAATAGTTTTGTACGTGTTATTAATTTAGAAAAGCGTAATCAAAATATTAGAGACGACATTTTAGAAATGAATGATTTAAATCCTAGTTACACTAGACTACACGAAGGCGAATGGGAAGCTTCGGTTAGACGAAACGAAGAAGCTAACATGACAGCAGTTTCTAGTCAAAAAAAGTGATTGACAGGTGTTAAGTTTTCCTGTATATTTTAACAGAAGGAGAACGCAAAATTGTTCAAAAAAGCTGCTGTTTTTACAGATATTCATTTCGGATTAAAAAGTAACTCAAGACTTCACAATCAAGATTGTGAAGACTTTGTAGAATGGTTCATAGAAACTGCAAAGTCTAATAATTGCGAGACTTGTATATTTTGTGGAGACTGGAACCACAACAGAAATAGTTTGAATTTAACAACTATGGATGCAGGTATTCGTGCATTAGAAAAACTAGGTAAATCTTTTGAAAAGTTCTATATGTTTGCTGGTAATCACGATTTGTACTACAAAGATAAGCGTGATGTAAAGTCAACTGAATTTGCAAGACACATACCCGGTGTAACAGTGATTGAAGAAATACATGTCGAAGAAGATGTTGCACTAGTTCCGTGGTTAGTAGGCGACGAATGGCGGCGCATGGAGAAGTTACAAGCCAAATACTTGTTTGGACACTTTGAACTGCCTAGCTTCTATATGAATGCTATGGTACAAATGCCCGATCACGGTGATCTAAAAGCAGAGCATTTTAAGAATCAAGAGTATGTGTTCTCAGGACACTTCCACAAACGTCAAAAGCAAGGCAAGATCCACTATATCGGCAATGCTTTCCCACATAACTATGCAGATGCTTGGGATGATGACCGTGGTATGATGATATTGGACCGTGAGAACGATGCAGAACCAGAGTATGTTAATTGGCCAGACTGCCCAAAGTACAGAACAGTCAAGTTATCACAGTTGATTGATGAGAAAGATACACTA
>Ga0213867_1000699_pt1 | contig 15008 bp, 23 predicted proteins | sample PICome_12_FD_160120 | JGI IMG/M metagenome (GOLD analysis project Ga0213867, IMG submission 160120) | Coastal seawater microbial communities near Pivers Island, North Carolina, United States - PICO540 | ecosystem: Environmental > Aquatic > Marine > Coastal | place: USA: North Carolina... | reverse complement strand
CACGTTGGGCATTAGAGACACCAGTAACATTAGGATTTCTTTGTTACCTTTTAGTTGTTGTGCCTATTCTGGGTATCTGGTTAGTCCACAAATACAACTGGCAACACTGGGAACCATTTGACAAGGGGCACAAGAAGTAGTATAAATATTTGGGAACACTTTTACTATACCCAAATGGAAAAAAGGACTTGTAAAGATTGCAAATCCGAAAAGACCTTGACAGAATTTCCGTCTGCTGGTATTATAAAGGGAGTTCAATATTACAGACACAAGTGCATTCAATGCTACTCAAAGCAAAAAACTGCTGAAAGTAGTAAAAGAATGGATAAATTTAGGGAGTATAAAAAGACTCTCAAATGCAATCGATGTGGTTTTGATGATCACAGAGCACTTGAATTTCATCACCCCAATGATGATAAAGACAACTTTGAACCTTGTGTAATTGCAAGAAATAGAAGTTGGAATAATGTAATGGAAGAACTAAACAAGTGTGAAGTCTTATGTTCTAATTGTCATAGGATTGAACACTATCACGGGCATTAGCGCAGTTTGGTAGCGCGTCCCGTTTGGGGCGGGAAGGTCATAAGTTCAAATCTTATATGCCCGACTTGCCAGTTTTCCGACTGGCACCTTGACTATATAAAGTCAAACACTTATAATACTCAGGTATTCAACACACAACAATGTCTCTGATCGAAAAATTCAAGAAAGATGTTAGCACTTTGCGTTCTGCTGCTAATGGGGATATCTACCTTGATGTAAAGAGTCCGAAACTTTATAAGAAAGTTCGCCGCTATTATGAGAATAATGGTGTCGTGTTTTCTGGAGATCCCCTTGATGACTATGAAATGCTGATGGATTATCTCTATCAAGACCTTCAAACTATTGAGGTTGCATAATGAAAGTCATTCAAAAACCTACCGTTCTTATGGAGCGGTTTCCTTATCGTTATATTCAGGTTGGTAAGTTGGAAATCAACGGAATGCCTGATTGCCGCATTCAGAAAGTAGATTCTTATACTGGTCGCTATAGGGATATGTACCTTTGCGATAATGAGATGCAACTCATGACTGCCATGGAAGATTTTGAGTACACCAAGTGGTTGGACCCTGATATGGTTCCTTGCTATGTCAAGGACGATGAAGACACGGAGAGTCTATAAAAGAACTGGTGGAGTCATCCTCATTATGCCCGTGATGGAGACACGATAAAAACCCTGGTCGGGATGGTCAATTGACCCCTGGAGTTTCCAGTTTCTCTAAAAAACTGGTGGTGCGGATGGGGCAACCCCGCCTAGTTTCTTGCTTCTAGTTAAAGAGCAAGTGGCGTGCATGTAAAGACCTAATGAGGACGGCTTGCGCGAGTCGTCCTTTTTTAGTATAATAATAAAAAAATAATCTTTATGAAGTTTTTAACATTCCTAAATTCTGGATGTCTTGATATTTGTATGAATATGTTGAAGTCCGCAGAAAATGTGGGCATCAATATGGACGATTTCATCATTGCCTGTATGGATGAAGATGTTTATAAGTCCCTCATACTCAGCGGATATAAGGGAGCTTTCCTTTATATGGATCAACAATTGAAGGAATATCAGGACTGGACTTTCAACCAGAACAGTGGATTTAGAAATATTGTGAGGCATAAGTGGAAGATTATTGATCAGGTTCAGAAAGAACATCCAAACCTGATATGGGTTGATACTGATATTGTGTTCAAGGAAAATCCCGTAAAACTTCTTACGGGTCACGAAGAAGTATTGTTTCAGACTGATGCTCCTGGTTCTACAATTTGTACTGGGTTTATGGTGTTCAATGAAACTCCACAGTGCCGTCAATTGGTTGCCGAGTGTGGAGCAGACGAAACTGACGACGATCAACTCATTATGAATCGTATTGCACTTACCAAATATAACGATTATATTGCCCTGTTGTCAGAAGACCTTTTCCCTAATGGTAATGTGTATTATCAGCAAGGTAGAAAAGAGAATGCTATGATTGTTCATAATAACTGGATGGTCGGAGTGGAAAACAAAATCAATAAGTTTAAGGAGGAAGGACTATGGTTTATTTGAATCAAGAATATCTGAGACCAAAGTCTCTGACCCCTACATATCCACCATATCATCAGGGGGAGTATATTGAAGAATACTTCTACAGTAACTATCAGAAGTTAGAGACTAAACCTGAACGTGAGTATATTGATATCTTCTGGTCTAATATTTTTTGTAATAAAATCTGGGCTGGCCAACCATATCCAGATCTGCAGAATTTACTCTATGAAACTTTGAGTGCTGATGGTAAATACTTTACTGTTTGTCAACAGGACGATGGACCTTTTGAGGATTTCCCAGAAGATACTATGATTTTTTCTGCTGGTGGTAATCGTAAGAAGGGTAATGTAATTCCTATTCCGCTGGTTTGTTCTTCTATTCCTGAGGTTCCTAAACAGGATCACAAATACTTTGCATCTTTTATTGGTTCTAATACTTATTGGGTTAGAACTGATATGGTTAAGGCATTTCGTGGCAAAGATGATTGTTTAGTGAAGGCAGGAAACTGGGATATCAATGTAGGGGAAGAGAAACTGAATAACTTCCTTGATGTTATGTCTGCTTCTAAGTTCTCCCTGTGCCCCAGAGGATATGGGACAACAAGTTTCAGACTCTATGAATCCTTTCAACTCGGAACAGTTCCAGTTTATATTTCAGACGATCACGCACTTCCTTGGTCTGATGAATTAGATTGGGAAGAGTTTTGTGTTATAATTGATGATGAAAACATTGGGAATACCTACGATATTCTTAAGAGTATTTCAGACGATACATACAATGAGATGTTGAAGAAGGGTCAAGAACTTTATCAAGATTACTTTTCTCTTCAAGGAGTCTTTGAAAACATTATCAAAAGGGTGCAATGAAAAAAGTTCTTCTAGTCTTTGGGTCTTATGGTGATCAAAGGCAACAATTCTTTGACACTTATATGTCTCCAAGAAATCAAGAGTACGCTGATAAGCACGGTTTTGAGTATCTTGAGTTAAAGGATAACCTGTATAAGTATCGTGGTAATTATACCTGGTTGAAGTTTACTATCCTTGAGCAAATGCTTGAGGAAGGTTATGTGACAGATGGTGATATTGTCACACACTTGGATGCTGATATGTGCGTGGCAAATATTGAGCAACCATATGAGACTAGTAAATCATTCTCATATGCAATTGATTCTGGTAATACTCATTGTATGGGCAACTACTCAATCAAAGTCAATGAGTGGTCTCGTCAATTAGTTGCTAACATTCTTTCAGAAGATAGATATCAGGCACTGAATGATGCAGTATCCAAGCACGAAAGATTTGGATATGTAAATAGCTTCTGGCACGAGTTCAGGGAGCAAGCATCCTGGTATTCTCTTGCAGGTATTAAGAGACACTCGGACGAACCTTTCTGGAATCTTCCCGATTATGGATGGCATTCTGATAAAACAGATTGGACTGTGTATTCTCTAGAAGAACTTTATGAGCATGTAGAGATTCTTCCTACTGCTTGGAATGTTACTGAACTTGAAGGGGAATCTAGTTGTCAGTTTCTGATCAATAAAGTTGATAAAGAAGATGTAATTATTCGCCACTTTGCTGGCGGCCAAAAGTGGCGAAAGGAATGGTTCTAATGAGATTATTATTTAATATTAGAGTTTTTTTGTGGTCAATTGTATCCGAAATTGAATATAGATTGTATCCATATGCAAACAGTGAACCTGAAGTTGACTATTTTTATATTATTAAAAATGATGCTACCGGTGAAGAGTATACTGTATTAGAATGGATTAAAAATTTTAATAATAGACTCGAAAAAATTGAAGATAATTACCTCCATATAAACTCAAATCTTAATAAAGTTGATAAACTGGATCTAGATCTTTTGGATTTAAAAAATAGGATATATAAGAAATGAACAATGAGAAATTAGCAATGAATTTAGTAGAAGTTGATACTGACCTTACAATGGTCAATGAGGGGCATGTTGGTGGATTTATCATTCAAAAAGATCCTGCAACATATACGCCAAAACTTTGGAAATATATTTGTGAAAATTTTAATATCAAAAGTGTTTTAGATGTTGGATGTGGAATGGGACATGCTATAGGGGAGTTTAATAAGTATTGTGATGAAGTTGTTGGAGTTGATGGATCCAAATATGTAGTTGAAAATTCACTATTTACTGAACAAATTTTTTATCATGATTTTGCTATTGGAACTTTAGAAACAGAAGATAGATATGATCTATGTTGGTCTTGCGAATTTGTCGAACACGTTGATGAAAGGTATAGAGATAATTTCTTAGAAGTATTTTCTTATGCCAAATATTTGGCAATTACTTATGCTGAACCTGGACAACCTGGACACCATCACGTAAATTGTCAACCAAAAGAATATTGGATTGAACATCTCAAAAGATATGGATTTGAATATGATGAAAAAATTACAAGTCAACTCAGAGAAGTTGCATATGAAGATGCTATCGAAATAAACCCAAAATATAAGGATAATCACTTTAATCTGAGAGGACTCTTCTTCATTAAAAAATGAAAAAAATTAAAAATTTTACGATTTGTTTACACTGTGGGTGTAGTAAAGATATTGTCGATGCTCAAATGGAAGCATTGTCCCCTCTAAATTTAAAGTATAAGGTGACCTGGAATAATAGGATTGATAGGCATCCAGAAATGTATCAGTCCTATTCAGAACTTATAAATCACTCCATTGCCACTTCTAATGATGAATGGGTCATTCTAATTAATGATAGAACGTATCCGACAGTAGATGAAATAGAAAAAATGCTCTATTTGTTGGAAAATGGATATTCCTGCGTTTTTTTGTATAGTGTTGGATTTATGGGATTCTCTAAAGAATTGATCCGTAAAGTAGGATGGTGGGATCAAAGATTTACCTATGGTGGATGGGAAGATCGTGATTGGGTTTTTAGAATAAAGAAGAAAAATCTTTCACTATATGAAAGTATAGAGAGTACATATGATATGAGCTGGAAGTCTCCCTTGAATGTTCCTGGCGCTGTTTTGTCCACTCAGTTCTGGGAAAAGAAATATGATATATCTTCTGAAATTGTTTATCAAAAATTAGATGAGGAGAGTTATCCAGAATGGGATGAGAATTTGGGGGAAAGTAGAGAAGACATTAGTTCTTCTTGGTTGTCCTGGAATTATTCTCAACTCAATATAATGTATGATTCAAGATTTAAACCTGGTTCTGGTCAGTCTGGATCCGCAATCCTTAACAACAGACAAATTGTTGAAAAATTCTAATGAGAATATTATTCATAACAACACAGAACCCAACAAAGCAGGGAGACTTACTTGAAGTTTCTCTTCTTCATGGTTTGAGAACAGTTCTTGGTGAAGACTGTGTAGATTACCCAAGAAAGAAAATAATGTATCATGATTTTTCTGATACCCCAAAGGATACATTGCACGGAAGAGGATTCTCTCTATTGACTACACCAATTCAAGACATTGAAGATAGAGACATATTCAAACAAAAATTTGATTGTGTAATCTACGGTGATGGACACATGTATGGGGAAGTTCCAAACATCGAAGGTGTGAATGAACTTGCTGATGGTAATGTGTGGATCATTGACGGAAATGACTTATATGGAAATGCTTCTAGAATGATTTCACATAATGGTGAAATTATCATAGGAACTCAGTTTACTAACTGCTTCAAAAGAGAATTGGTTGAGAGTGATGATGATAGTGTATATCCTACTGGGTTTGGTATCCCTGAGGAAAGGATAAGAGAAGTTGACTTTTCAATCAAAGATCAACTTTATCAGAAGACTGCTCCTTCCGATTCATTGTTTGAAGATGCTATAGACATTGGAGGTGGATTTTCCCATCATAAGTTTACTGATGAAGAAGACTACTACAATGACTTATCAAGATCTTGGTTTGGTCTTACCTGTAAGAAAGGTGGATGGGATTGTTTAAGGCATTATGAAATTATAGCCTCTGGTTCTCTACTTCTTTTTAGAGATTATTATAAGAAACCATGGATGTGTTCACCTCAAGAACTTCCCTGCTATTTTTACTCTTCTAAAAATCAACTATATAATCTGATGTCTGAATTGGTAATTAATAATAAACCAACAGACAAGTATCTACTAATGCTTGAAAAACAGCGAGAATGGTTGTATAGTGTTGGGACTACTTCTTCTAGAGCAAATAGTATTTTAAATGTATTGAAAAAAGAACTATGATTATAAACAAAAATCTTTCCAAGATGAATACGAATTATCATCTTGCTTTTGAATATTTGGAATCAAAATTTAGTAATGATGATAAAAATTATAGAGTATTGGATGTCGGAGCTGCAGAAAATCCTTGGGGAAAAGAATGGATTACTCACATCGCAGATAAATTTGTAGAACCTAAGAATATTTCAAAAGTATATGATAATGATATCACGGTGTTTAAAACAGACATCGATGATCCCAGAGATTGGCAAGAGATTATGGATGATGTTGAAAAAAATGGTATGTTTGATTTTGTGATTTGCAGTCATACACTTGAAGATGTAAATAACCCTAAAATTGCTTGCGAGTTTATTAATAAGGTTGGAAAATCTGGGTTTATCAGTATGCCTTCAAAATATGCAGAATTGACAACCTTTGAAACTTATTATAGCAACCTTAGATACTGTGGATACCATCATCATAGATGGATATACCAAATAAGGAATGATGTATTAGTTGGTACACCAAAAATGAATTTTCATGATAATGTGGATTTTCCATTCAATCAAGGTAAGGCACTGCATACCGAAATAGCATTTTTATGGGAAGATGGGTTTGACTATGAATTCTTATACCCTAATGAAATGCTGGATAACAGAAACGGTGACAATAGAGTTGCAGAACTTTTTGAAGATGACGATTTAATTCTTAAATAGGTAAAAATGAAAAGCGAAGATTTAGTAAGAAATGCAGAACCAATTCAATTTGCATTATTTCAAAAAGTATTGGGTCAAATTAAAAGTCCTAATCCATCTATGATCGAACTAGGATGTGCCGAAGCATTTTATTCCCAAATGTTTAATGAATATTTTGGGGGAAATTGTAAGAATATTTGTATGGATATTCTTCCAAGACAAATAGAAAGTGCAAAAAATAATTGTCCAAATGCAGAATTTATTCACGGATATGTCGGGGAACCAGTTCACAGACAAGAAGTGAAAGAAAACAATTATGGAGCATCTAGAATATATTTGAAAGATTTGATTGATAAGATTGATAGTGGAAAAATAAATTTATTGCATATGGATATACAGGGATCTGAAACATATGTTATGCAAGAAATAGAGGATAGTGAATATTTAAGTGATATTGAATATATGTTCATATCACTTCATGGGACGCAAGAAGATGTTAAGATGTGCATACCAAAATATTTTGAATATTTGTATGATCACCCCACTCAAGGAGGTGAAGGTGACGGATTGATTGTTATTAAAAATAAAAATTTTGAGGTAAACAAATGAGTAAAGTATTAATGACAGGTGGAATGGGATTCATTGGATCTCATTGCATAGAAAAATGGAAATCCGTTGGTTGGAATGTATGTGTTGTGGATAATATGTCTACAAATGCTATTCCTTTGGATCATCCCGTTTTGGAAAACGTTGAAGTTATCCAAAAAGATATTCTGAATATTGATTATAAGACTCTACCAGAAGTAGATCTTGTTCTTCACCTTGCTTCTCCTGTTGGGCCAGTTGGTGTTCTCAAACACTCTGGTAACATGGCAAGAATTATTCTTGATGATATTTACTGGGCAATTAATGCAGCAAAGCATAACAATTGTCCATTGGTGTTTATCTCAACCTCTGAGATCTATGGGCATCGTGATGAAAAAAGTTATCTTGAAGAAGAGAGTGATAAAGTTCTTCACGGTGAATTTACCGTAAGAAATGAATATGCGATTGCTAAACTATTATCAGAAATTGTTCTGACTAACCAGGCAAAGATTAACCCCGATTTTAGATATCAGATTATTAGACCATTCAATGTGACTGGTAAGTATCAACTTCCTGACGGTGGATTTGTCCTTCCAAGATTTGTTAATCAAGCACTGAAAGGTGAAGATATTACCGTGTATTATGATGGTCTTCAACTTAGAGCATTCACTTGGGTTAAAGATATTGTTGATGGTATCTACCTAACTTCAATAGCAGATGATAAGAATTGGAATGAGGAGTGGAATATTGGTAATGAAAAGAATGAGAGAACAATTCTCTATCTTGCCGAAAGGGTAAAAGAAATTACTAATACAGAATCTAAAATTGTAAACGTTGATCCAGTAGAACTTCACGGTCCACTGTTTGCAGAGGCACCAGAGAAGATACCTAACAGTGAAAAGATCAAAGAAAGACTTGGATGGAAAGCAACCAAAGGAGTTGACGAGGTTATCCAAGAAGTGGTAGAATATTATCAAAGTGGAGTTTGTGTCTAATGAAGATTGGAATTATTGGATATGGTGAGATAGGAAGTAGTATCGCCAAAGTCTATGAGTCATTTGAAGGATTTGACGTAAGGATTGTAGATCCATATCAAAATCGTAATGATGATATTGAGGGTGTTGAAATTCTCAACATCTGTATTCCCTTTATTGAAAATTTTGTAAAGGTTGTTCAAGATTACATTTCAAAAGCTAATCCACGATACACTATTGTTCACTCTACAGTTGCTCCTGGAACCACCGAACTGGTTGGCGGTAAAGTGTGTCATTCTCCTATGAGAGGTCTTCATCCAAACCTTGATTTGGGTATGAAGACATTTTTGAAGTATATTGGTCCAGTGGATCAAGAAGCAGCATCTTTGTATCAAGAACACCTGAATAGTCTAGGAATCAAAACGCACATTTGTAAGAACAGTAAGACTACTGAATATGCTAAGTTGCTAGACACTACTTACTATGGAGTTTGTATTGCATTCCACGCTGATGTTGCTCGGGTATGTGAAAATGAGGAACTTGAATTTGATGAAGTTATGACCTTGTTCAATCAAAGTTATAATGAAGGATATACTGAACTTGGTAAACCTAACGTGGTTCGACCAGTTCTTTATGCGACCAAAAAGATTGGAGGACACTGTGTTGTTCCCAATGCAAAAATTCTTAAGGATTATATGAACACTAAAACAGTTCAATCTATCTTGGAGTATGAGTGATTTAAAATGAATCTCTTGATTGAATACTTTAACTCTCTCAATCATATGAGGAATGGTGAATATCTTTATTGTCTTCATCAAAATCTTGGAAATGATCTGATTGATAACGTGTATCTTTTTATGGAAGAAGATACAGAACTTAATTTTGTATCTCCAAAGATTAAGAAAGTAATTAGGGATAAAAGACCAACCTATAAAGAAATCTTTGAGTTTTGTAATGAAAATTTAAAAGACCAGATTTGTGTCGTTGCCAATGCCGATATCATTTTTGATGATACTCTTAGATTTTTTAAGAGTATCGATATGGATAAACAGTTTTATGCACTTAGTAGATGGGAAATTTCTACTCGTGACGGAAAGAACTGGGAAATAGAACCATATGAGAATGCTGCATCACAGGACTCTTGGATCTTTGAGGCCCCAATTCCAACTTCTGGTAGTATGAATTATACAATGGGAGTTCCTGGATGTGACAATAAGATTACATATCAAATGAGAGAACTTGGATATACATGTAGAAATCCTGGCAAGAAAGTAGTTTCTATTCATTTTCATCCAACAAATTGGAGAACTTATAGTCCACAGGATGATAGAGTTCCTGGACCTTATTTGTTAGTTGCTCCTGCAGACAACTTTACAGGAACTCCTAGTCATATTGACATTGATGGGTTTGATGAGTATGGAAGACCGTTCAAACATATGGATTAGTAGTCATTTATACTTACTATGTCGGTAAACCGTAACAAGAAGGGCTTGACGCCTCTTTATATTTGCTATATAATTGTGTAACAATTCTTAACGAATGTACAATGACTGTAACAACTAATGAACATGGGCAACAGAATATGTTTGCCAAAGAACCCGTAATGTACTATGAGAACTACGGGATGCTGACTCCTAATATGGTTAAGGAGCGCACCAATGGTCGCTGGGCAATGATGGGTTTCGTTGCGGGCTTGATTTCTTACGCAAGTACTGGTAAACTGTTCTTTGGTATTTTCTAAGTATTTTTACCCATGGCATACAATGTTACTCTCCGCACTCCCGACGGCACCGAGACCGTTATTCAATGTGAAGAGGATCAGTACATCCTTGAGGCTGCTGAAGAAGCAGGTGTTGACCTTCCTTCATCGTGCAAAGCTGGTGCTTGCTCCGCCTGTGCTGGCAAACTGATTGAAGGTGAAGTTGATAATGAAGAGCAGTCATTCCTTGATGATGAGCAACTTGAAGAAGGTTGGGTGCTGACTTGTGTCGCATATCCCAAGTCTGACTGCACCATCCTTACCGAGCAAGAAGAAAACCTCTAATGGAACTACTTGCCCTTGCAGCAATTTTATTTGCCTCTTTTGCGGGGGCAGCATTACTTACTAAATCTGGAGACGAACAATGACTGAAATTATTTTCACAATAACAAGTATTTCTTTCTTTGTTCTTCTGGCACACTCTGTTAACCAACTCTCTGAAACTTATTAATGGAACACTCTCTGATTGAACTTCTCACTTATTATGTGATTGCTGGAGCATTGATTATTGGAGCACCAGCAGTATTCTTTATCATTGCTTTTATGCCTGCACTGATGAATACCAAAGGTGCAGTTGTTGGTTACAAAACTCACCGCGATTATGGTGAAACATCTATCTACTCTAAAGTAAAATAGGAGAAAACAAATGAACGAAAAAGCAGAACGTATCAATGGTTGGGCAGCGATGATTGGTATCGTTGCCGCCTTCGGTGCATATCTCACCACTGGGCAGATCATTCCCGGAGTATGGTGATGTTATTGTTTGCGGTCATTTTACTGGGGACATACTTCTTCATTATGGCTCTTGGTAATAATGATGCAGACGATGATGATGACTTTGGCGGGGGTATGATGATTCCCGCCTATAATCCCACTAATTAAATGATAGAAGTAAAAATGCGTAAAGAACAGTATCAAGTCCCCCAAGTAGAGTTTGTATTCCGTGAAGATGGAGAGTTTGTTACTAAACCTTCCCTGGATCTCTTCACTGGTAAGCGGGTGGTTATTTTTAGTCTGCCTGGTGCATTTACTCCTACTTGCAGTGCTTATCAACTCCCTGGATTTGAAGAACGATTTGAAGAGTTTGTTCAACTTGGGATCGATGATATTTACTGCATCTCTGTTAATGATGGTTTTGTGATGAATGCCTGGGGCAAAGACCAGGGTATTGAGAAAGTAAAACTTATTCCCGATGGTAATGCTCACTTCACCCGCTCAATGGGTTACCTGGTTCGTAAGTCTAACCTTGGCTTCGGTGAGCGTAGTTGGCGTTATGCTGCTGTCGTTAATGATGGAGTCATTGAGAAAATCTTCGTTGAGGAAGGTTTCCGTGACAACGCAGACACCGACCCTTACGAAGCATCAACACCCGAAGCGGTCCTAGAATATGTGAAATCCACAACAGCAGTCCCTGCCTGATACCGACTCTGCCCTATATACAGGGCAGAGTTTTTTTATGTAATGCCTAGAAATCAACTAACTAAGGATGATCTTAAAGTACATATTCTTAAGTTGAAGAGGCAGGTTGACCACGATGAAGGATATCCTGGAGAAAAGGAAATAGCACATAAGTATCTCAATAAGGTGCTGGATAAAATCAATGAGTATAGGGTATAATAAATATAAAGTAATTAACCAAAACTTCCCTTGTTAGATTTTCCTGATTCCCCAAATCTAAATGACATATACCAGGCTTCTGGTAATCAGTGGATATGGAATGGATCTGTCTGGAAAAGAATACCTGATCCAGGTAGTCAGGGACTTCAGGGTCTTCAAGGCAATCAAGGCAACCAAGGACGCCAAGGTTTACAAGGTTTAAGTAATCAAGGTGCTCAAAATGCTCAAGGAACGCAAGGACGCCAAGGTTTACAAGGTTTAAGTAATCAAGGTGCTCAAAATGCTCAAGGAACGCAAGGAAGTTCTGGTGGTGGAGGAGGAGGTTCTACCACGTTCGTTGGATTGACAGATACTCCTGCTAATTTTACTGGAAGTGCTAATAAATTCCTTGCTGTAAACTCCACTCCAGATGCTGTAGAATTTGTTGATGCTCCTAGTGGGTTAGAAAGTAGAGGAACTCTTTCTGGAACTACTGGAACTCTAACTTCAGGTTCTAGTGCAAACCTTACAATAACTGGATATAAAACATATGCCCTTCTTAAAGTAGAAATTGATAATCCTGCTTGGGTTACGATTTATACTGATACCTCTTCAAGAACAGCAGATGCATCAAGAACTTCAGACACTGATCCGATACCTGGTTCTGGTGTCATCGCTGAAGTTTACACTGAGACTGCTGGTAGTAGCACATTCTTAATGAGTCCTGGTGTTCTTGGGTGGAATAATGATGGTACACCTAGTACAAACATCTACCTAAAAGTTGAAAATACTGGTGCTGGTTCTGCAGCAATTACTGTTGACTTGACTGCAGTTAAGTTGGAGGCATAATATGAGAGAATACATAGTAACTCTTCATAGTCGTGATGATCTTGATGGTTTCTATGAAGATATGGAAACCGAAGGTGGTAGTATAACCATTCCAGATAGAAAGGTCCACTGCTGCTGTAGAAGAAACATCAGTCGTAATACTCACTACATGCTTACTGATGAGGAAGCATTAGAAGTTGCAAATGATCCTCGTGTTTTGGCGTGTGAATTAATACCCTCTGAGCGTGGTATTGAGGTTGGACCTTTATGGGAACAGACAGGAAATTTTGAAAAGAGTGCAACAATAGACAGTAATGACAAGAATTGGGGAATTTATAGGTGTATCAATGCAAGTCCTCTCACTAACTGGGGAACCAATGGAACATTTACTCAAACTACACAGACGGTAAGTACAACAAGTTCGGGGAGAAATGTTGATGTTGTAATAGTTGATGAGCATATTAATCCAAATCATCCAGAGTTTGCTGTGAATCCCGATGGGACAGGTGGTACTAGAGTTAATCAATATGATTGGTTTGTTCACAGCACTGAACTTGGATTATCGACAACTGGTTCATATGATTATACAAAACAATCTGTAGATGATAGTCATGGAACTCACGTTGCAGGAACTGCATGTGGAAATACTCAGGGGTGGGCAAGAGATGCAAATATTTTTAATATAGAATTTTCTTATACTGCATCAAATGCTCCAGCAGGAAATTGGTATCTATATTTGTTTGATTATATTAGAGCGTGGCATAATTCTAAGTCGATCAATCCTGATACTGGTAGAAGAAATCCAACAGTTACTAATCATAGTTGGGGATTTTCTTACAATGGAGATACATTTGGTGGTGCTGGGCAATCTTTATCTCTAATCACTCAGATAACTTATAGAGGAATTTCTTCTTCCGTGACTGGAACTGATGCTCAAAAAAAGGCATATTTGGAAGCTAGAGGTATTCCAGTTCCTGGTTCATCATTTTTGTTTAGAGTTCCAGCAAGAGTTACTGCTCTCGATACTGATTTGGCAGATGCTATTAATGATGGTATAATTGTTATTTCATCTGCAGGAAACTCTTATTGGAATAACAATCTTCCATCTGGTTTGGATTATAATAATACATATACTTACAATGGATTTTCTGGTTATGAACCTATGAAAGGTGGATCCCCTGGTGCAGCTGCTGGATGTATATCTGTCGGTTCTATTGGAACTAAAACTCAGGAATATAAATCTGACTTTAGTAATTTTGGAGAGAGGGTTGATATATGGGCACCAGGAACTAATATTATATCTGCTGTCTATGACAGCAATGCCGCATCAGAATTTAACATTACATTAGCGGATGACCCCAGAAATTCTACATATAAACTTGGTTCAATTAGTGGGACAAGTATGTCTGGTCCACAAGTTGCTGGAATTATTGCATGTCTTGCAGAACAAGAACCAAGACTATCACAGACTGATGCATTAAATTATCTTATTGAAGTATCAAAAACACAAGTTGGTGATACTGGTGGAACAACAACCACAAATTTTGAATCACTTGGAGATTCTAATAATAGATTTTCTTTTTATAGAAAAGAAAGACCAGAGACTGGAGTTCTTTCTCCTAAGATAAATTATAAAAGAAGAAGCAGTTCAGTTCGTTATCCTAGACCAAATAGTAGCGTATTCAAAAGATCATGAAGAAAAAACTTTTATCGCCAACAGAACTTAGAGAGTTTAGGACCCAGCAGGCTGAACAAAAAAGACTTCGGGCTGAGGAATTAGAAAGAAAGAATAGGAGATTATCTCCACCAAAAGAATTATTAGATCCGAAACCAGAACCTGTTATAGAGGAACCTGAGGTTGTAGAAGAACCTAAGGAACCTATTGAGATTCTTCGTGAAAGGATTGAGCAACTTGCTGCTCAAATTAAAGAACCAAAGTATTATGATGAGCAGATTGCTCAGTTGGAAGTTATTCTTGCATCTAAGATTGGATTTGATGAATTTAATCTGGCACCAATTGAAGAGAAAATACAAAATCTCAAAGAGTCTGTTCCAGAACTTCCTGAGGTAAAGTATTATGATGATGAACTTCAGGAAGTACAAAGGCAATTAAATGAACTTGATATTCGTTATTATGAAACCGATATTGAAAGTCTTACTGAAAGAGTAGACCAACTTCAAATATCTGGATCTGAGATATTCAAACAGCACGGTGAAAATCTCAGAGAGATAAAGAAAGCAATTCATCAAGTAATTGAAGACCTAGTAAAGGTTGATAACAAAGAAATACCAGAGGCATTTGATCCTACTGATATTCATAATGA
>Ga0213867_1000697_pt1 | contig 15011 bp, 15 predicted proteins | sample PICome_12_FD_160120 | JGI IMG/M metagenome (GOLD analysis project Ga0213867, IMG submission 160120) | Coastal seawater microbial communities near Pivers Island, North Carolina, United States - PICO540 | ecosystem: Environmental > Aquatic > Marine > Coastal | place: USA: North Carolina... | reverse complement strand
CAATATGGTCCGAATTCACCCCATGGACCTGGTTGCAAATTATTACCTCCCATGTCTGTCCATCCACTTCTACCTTTGATGCCATAGGAGCCACAGCCATAGACTTCAGAATCTTTGATTTTGAAGTTAACATTTGAGAAAATTCCTCTACATTGAGCATATGAAATATCGGTTTGATTGATGATTGCACGTGTAGAGTCATCAGTCAAAGATAGTCCGTCCGAACCACCAATTATTTCACAGCAATATGCGAGAAATTTTCCAGGACAGCAATTAACTTCGAATGCATCGTAAGTGGGAGTATTTGTTGCATCAACTTCTACACTGACAAAAGACAGCTCATGGAATGTATTCTGAACAACTTTTACTGTCCCTTGAATCTTAAAATCTCGAAAAATAGCCTTTCCGCCACTACACCCATTTTGCTTGATTAACAATGTTTTACAAATCAAAGTAGTCTTATTCATACCTTCGCCTGCAAAATGCAAGTTCTTATCGATTTCCAAAGTGAAATCAATTCCCTCACGTCTAAAGGTACCGCTTGGCAATATAATCACGTCATTAACATTTGCATTTCTAATCATTGTTTGAATGGTTTCAAGTGAAGCAGACTTGTCTACAGAATGCTTAACTTGATCGTGTGGGATACATTCATATTTATGAAATTTCCAATGCTTCTTTTGACATTGCTCATTACAGTAGTGTCTTTCCTTGCATCTGCCACATGTTTTCAGCGCGTTAGAAGAACGACAAGTAGGAAGTGCACATTTGAAGATATCATTTTCCTCTTCTGACTCGTTCTCTTCTGACTGTTGAGTCTCGTGTTCGGAGCTTTTCACTGAATCTGGCTCAACTTCGTCGTCTGAGTCAATACCCCTTTGGATAACTTTCCACCCACCTTCTTCATGCGCGCTCGTCAATGGGATTCGAGAAATTTCATCATCTCCATCCATAAAAATGAGATAGTGTGGCTCCTTTATTTCAAATTCAGTTTGCCAACATGATCCAACCACTTCGCAAACCATTGGTTTTGTGATATCCCCATCGAAAAACGCTTTCAACTTTGTACCAAACGAATGCTGTTTCCCGTAATCTCCAAATAATTTATTATCAGCGGGGAAGACTTGCGGATACATTTGTTTCATTTTATTGTGCCACACATTTAATTCTCTGGTCGGTATGAATCTTCCCACCTGATTCTGAATCAAATCTGAACCTGCAGCAAACATAACGATTGATATGAATGTAGTAATGAAGAAGTGATGAAAGAAGTTCAAATGGAAAAAATGAGGATGGCTTGTGAAAAATAAAAATAAGAAATCAGTCAGTCCTCAGGTCCTCCCATGCATTTTATTTCAAAAATAGAGAAAAGATACAAATACAACGATCCATGATCTCAATTCTCAATCTTGCTGTTGAGCCAGAACCCAGAACCAGAAACCAGAGCGTGTCAAAAGTATTTTTTAATTTTTTAGCTACGAGAGTTGAGAGTTGAGAGCAGCAAGCAACCTCTTTCATTTTTCACTGTGTCACATGTCACATGCCACTCCACTCATTTACCGCAGCCATTCCAAACTTAAATCTACATACTACATACCCTTCACCTACTCGTAATATATTGAATACCTCTCTCTCTCTCTTGTGTGTTACACTCTCACTACGAATAGTAAAATACATGCACATGCGGAAGATTCATGGACGAGTTTTCCTTTCTACATAAATGATACTATTTCACTGCACATAAACATATTCATACCTGGTATATTATTAATTATTATTGATAACACACTCGTTACTACCAAAGTTGACGCTTCAAACGTGAGCTCGTGTCCAACGACGAGATACATACATACATCTAAATACATACATGAATACCAACAGCACTGCGTACAAGTACATACAAAGTCGCAAACCTTTGGGACGGGGAACCTTTTGTTCCATTGCGGTTTGTTACGCGATTGACGATGGTGTGAGTGGGCAAAATGCATTCGCGTTGAAATCAGAGGTGTCCGAGTTTCACAACAGCGGTATTATGGATGGCGAAGCTCGTTGTTTGGAGTATCTTTCGCGCGTGTTGAAGGACCGTGTTCCTAAGTTTATAGACTATTTACCCATGAAGGATGTGTACGAACCTGAGAAACCGCACGTGTTTGTGGATCGCGTTTGCAATGCACCATCGAATGATACGGCGAACGTTTCGTCGGCTAGTGGGAAGACTATGGGTCTTGTGATGGAACTTTTGGATGGTGAAGATATGCATGAGTTGGTGCACCGTTCTTGGAGAGAACGGGAAAACGTAGCGTCGGATGCGGATAAGAACAGTTCTTCGAATGGTCAGTCAAAACGTATAGATCCCAGGGAGGCATTGCAATTGACAGAGATGGTCTTAGAATCCCTCAAAAGTATTCATAATGCGGGAATGGTCCACCGAGATGTAAAACCAAGCAACTTTGTCAGAGTATCAACTGATGCAAATAATAAAGACTTTAAGGTTGTTGACTTTGGTCTTACGAAAAGTTTCGTGGTTCCTGTTGATGCCACTGATGCGGCGTTAGATAAGGAGTGGAAGGGTACTAGCTTATTTGACGTCATGGACGGAGCAAAATCCGAGAAAATTATCACTCATTATCGAAAGCCGAGAGAACGTGGGAAAGCTGAGTTTCGCGGAAGCTCAATGTATGCTTCTCCAAATATTCATAATCTAGAGGAATACTCACCTCGTGATGATATCTTCTCTTGTTTGTTCATCTTCTTGGATTTAGTAGCAGGTGGGTTGCCGTGGGCATCAGCAGCGTCACAGAGAAAGCGTGACGAATGTGGTCGTATTAAAGAGAAATGTATGGATGATCCGATAAGATTTTTTGAGGGTGATATTGCGAATACCTATGGGGAGAAAATAAAGCACTTAGTCTCTGCTTTAAGTGACGTAGTGACACATTTAAGGGAACTTTCGTATTATGATCTACCTGACTATGAGATGATTTACAAAAGACTTGATCGCATTGTCGATTTATTGGAAGATTCCACAAGAACTTTCAATTGTTCTTTGCAATGGAAATCTCCGCGTTTACCACACCGTTCGATGGAGAAGGATATTGTTTATCAGGTTGGTTTTGCTTTCTAGGTCTGATTTTAAATTCGCCACTAATGGTTCTTCATTCTATCAGCATCACTTTCTACAAATGAAAAATGTTTTTTCTTACAAAACGTTGGATTCGGATACTTATGTTTCAAGGTTATCCTCATTTTTAGCCGTTGCTAACTTACTTACACAAGAAACATGGCCAGACCAATTTGAGATATATCCAGATTATTATACGAAAACACACCGAAGAGATAATCTTACCAAAATGCTCAAAAGAACGCTAGATTTTGCTGCTAGAGAACAATACTTTGCCTCCAAGAAATACTTTGATGTGACAGATGGCAAGAGGAGGAAAACGTTAGTGGATTTCAGCAATTGTATTTTCTGCCTGCAGATGAAACTAAATGAAGAACTCCGTAAACCTACCGCTCCGCCTCCTTCACTAGCTCTCCGACGATAACAAATTTATTACGAATTTAGGTTTCAGAGTTTGGGTTGCTTGGGTTATGTTATAAAGCAATTGTAAAATTTTTAGGAAACGAATTTATTTTGTGAGACGAATCAAATTGCATGCACCTTTTTCCGTTTTATTGTTTATAGCTTCGATATTCCCCACAACCATACTTTGAATTCACTTTAGTATTATTATCGCTACTGATATGGTAGAGTTTTCATCACATTGAACGTCAATACGTTTGGAAACCAGAAAGACTTGACAGAGTACTTAACCAGGCATCAAATACTGTGTCTATTTGCTTCGTAAAAATATATTGCGAACGCCCTCTGATGTATTTCTTCCATCTCCAGCCGTGTATCTAACTATCCTTATATCACCATCGACGTAAGTAGTATCACATGATAAATTGTGTGGATCAAACAATTCTATGCTCATTTCATCAATAAGACCAGACACTATCTCGTTAACTATTTCACCGGAGGGTACACGACCTTTTGTTTTATTATCAAGGACGTGTTCCTCTAATTTTGAAATTAAGCGGGTACTCTGATTCACGAGGTCATATCTCGAGACCGTTGAAAATTTCCCATGCCAACAATCTTGCGAGCCATCAACTTCCCATTCAACTTCATTTACCATTTGGCGCTTTTCGGTATCAATAATTTGTGAAAGACCGTTCACTAATTTCAATCGCATTCCTAGTTCATTGTCATCAAATACACCTAGCAACTCGTCACTTTCCGATGGACTCTTGGAAGTTTTTCCTACCATGTTTGTAGACATCAAAAGCTCCCAAGTTCCTCCAATTGCCAGATCAAAAAAGGCTACTGTTTGAATTGGAGTGGAGGCCTTATATTCTTCCTCCAAAAAATTGATCAAATCTTCCACTAAGTCATTTTCTTGTGAATTCTTTCCTGTCATGTTAGGGCAAATCATCATGAGCTTCGCCTTAGCACCCTCCACAGTTGATACACCTGCTGTTTTAAGCGTCATCGGCAATTCTTGTTGAGGGATTGGTCCGAGCTCTAAAGGTGAACCAACCTCCTGTAGTTTCACATGCATTCTGGTGAACGCGCTGCATCCGATTCGCCTAAAATCGTGGAACGAAAATGCATTACTGTAACGAGGAAAGGCACAAATTGCCGCGACAGCACTAAATATGTCGATTTTTCTCTTCATAATTTAAAGAAATTTGGAACAACTAAAATGATACAAGTAAGAGATGGGTTGATAAAAATATGGATACGATGAGGAATCAGGGTTGTTGTATTTCATGACGTAATGGACAGTTTTCTTTTTTCGTAGGCCAAGGTTTTCGAGTACGTCACAACCAGTCATAACTTGTCAGATATTTTCGAGATTTTTGGATGTCGTGCAGTTTTTCGTTGTGCAAGTTTCGTGCAGAATTGTTACAGTTAGAGATGTCACCGTACAGGATTTGAGGCTGCTATCTGATTCCAAAAAAAAGTCTGCTACTATTAGCAAATTTGCTATCCTGCTATCAAGTTACTTTTATTACATGTATTCTGCAAACAGATTTTCAAAACAGATTGTAAAAGGTATTGATTTGCACTGGAATTTACCCCAAACAATAATAAATAATCGCACACAGCTGCAGAATTCTCACGCTGAGATAGTTGCAGGGAAATCGTGATGCTTGGTGGCAATACATTATTCTAAATGATCGCCTCAATTATTTTGCGGTACTCAATTTCTCAAGAAAAGAGTGTGTGTTCCGATGAATTAAATTGGGTTATTCGAATGACAGAGATGGAACGTATTAAGATGAAGGGTCCTTATGTGAAATATTTGGTAACTGCTGCATAAATATGTTCACAGCAAACATTGCTTATTGCGCCTGCGGTGGCGGTACAAATTATATTTTTGACTGCAAAGACGATTCAGATTTCACAGATTGTAACGGAAATAGCGGTCTATGATACGGAATTCCAGGTAATATCAAGTTTGCTAAGAGATATCCAGTTGACCGAAGTAAAAATAAATGATGATTCCACACAGAAAGTGTTGGATTCTACAAAATTGACGATCGAATCTTTGACTTGCTTGCTTGCGTCTATAGCTGCAGCTATAAAGTCAACAGGAGACTTAGGAGAAAAGCGATCAAAACGAGAAAACAACTTGTTTTCGTCCTATATCCATTCGAATTAAGCACTTGGTTGTTCTGTGCTCCAGTTATAATCTCATTTTTGTATAACCCTATTGTGATTATTAGAACCATCATCATTATTGTTGACACAAACACAGCGAGTCTATGTTGTTGTAAAGCTTGTAGTCTTGTAGTTGCTACATGTATGGTAGTTTTGTTCCAACTTCTGATGCAAGGCCATTTTTGATAGCAATGGTCTGCTGATGACTGATGAACCGGGACATTTACACGACTACGACTGATGACTGATGACTCTGAAGATGACTTCAACCCCTCTCGTCTCTCGTCGGAAGAAGAATCACAGAATCACACACACAAAATAGCATAACAGCAAAGATACAGGAACGGAACCAAGGCCAAAGCTAATTGTTGTTTCAGAAGACCCTAACGACAGAGAAACGACAATAGAGTAATAGTAGACACGAAATCAAGAATAAACTTACATATAGGAATATAAAATGACACAGATTATCAAGTTCGACGTTGGAATGAGTTGTGGAGGATGCGCATCGGCAGTGAAGAGGATACTTTCAAAGGTTGACGGTGTCAACGACGTAGAGACCTTTGTTGAACAGAAAAAGGTAATCGTCAAAGCGGAGGATGGCGTATCTGAAGACGATTTACTTCAAAAGTTATTAAAATGGAGTGAAGCTAGTGGGAAGTCGGTCGCTCTTTCTTCGTAGTCAGAAGAGATGGTAACAAAATGAATGCACGAATCGAATGGAATGTTGTATTATCTGCACCAAATGCCAGTCTTGGATTGATGTGATAGTTAGAGTAATAACTATAAAGTGATGTCGAAACATTATTTTTTTCAATTTTGGTGCTTGTTTATTTGCATGCACATTATGCTACTAACTGCCTTCAAGATCTAAATCCCAGGGGAATCAATCCATTTTCTTTTGTGCTATCTTCGTTCGTATTTGAATTAGCCTATTCTTTCAAATATATCATTGATTGAAGTACTAGTACACTTTAAAAAGCACGAAATATTTATTCAACTGTGTACTTGCACATACACATAAAAACCCATCATCTTTCATATGTCAAAGACTAAGGAAACGAAATTAAGTATGTCGAGGCCAAAGTCTCAGCTTCAAAATGTTCACGACCAAATGGATACACAGATAAATAAGATGAAGAATAATAAGGAACGATTAAAACAATTGGATGAACAAATCGCTGATTGCAGAGCTAAACTTATCGATCTTCGGAGACAATCTCGGCCACCAAACGAGAGCGAAAGTAGATCAGCAGTAAACAAAACAATCTTAATTCTTGATAGAAGAATAAACAATGGCGTAGATAAAGCAAATAACTTGATTGCGAAAAATAATGCGAAGAGGCAGAATATAGACAAGTTGAGACAGGAGAGGGTAGTTTATGACGGGATTTATAAAAAGTTGGAAAAAGAACTTTATGAAAAAATGGGAGAAATGAAGTCACTTGCAGAAGATGGGAGGCGGGCGATGATAAGTAGAGATAGAGCCAAAGTAGAGTGCGAGCAATTAGAACAGGAGCTAGATGACAAGAGAGGAATATACGAATCAAATTATCGAGAATATATTCATTTGAAAGATAATGAAGAAATGTTGAAACAGACACGACAATACCGTGAGAAAAATTCGAATGCTAATGTAAATGTCTGTCAAGCAGTTTACAATCAGCAGTCGTCCGGAGATAAATCTGCAATGTGTGGTAAAACTATCAACGTAGAAATGGGATGCGAAAATGACGACAGAGGAGATGATACCTTTAATATAAACATAGCAAACCAAATTTTAGATGCAACAGGTTGTTCGAGCATCGACGAGATTATTAGAGAGCTTGAGGATGGCGACGACAAAAACTTTAGCCTTTATCAATATTGTTCAACATGTACACTCGAACTTGAAGAACTCGAAAATAATTTACGTACTATTAAGAAGGAAACGGAGTCCACCAAAGCTCGACAACGCGCTTCGCCTCAAAAACGAAAGGTTTCTCTAATGCAAGAACAAAAAAGAGCGATGGCAGAAGAAAGTTCAAAATATGAAAAGAAGATAAAGCAGGCCAATAGAACATTAAATCAGCTAAAATCAGGCATTTTAAGCATGATTACAACGATGAAGTGCAACATTCCGGTTGAACACCAACTCGATGGCGAAACTTTGAGTGACAGCAACACTTTGACATACATTGCTTTCATAGAATCGGTAAGAATGTTCGCACAACTCATTAACTTTCATTCCCGTGATACAATGTCAATTAAATCCATTTTATTCAATCGTTTTGGATGAATAGCATATTCTTAAAATGATTGAGGAGTTTGGTTTTAAGACAAACGTTGATCAAAGTCACCTTGAAAAAATTAATCCTTTACAAGTAGAAAACCTACCGACACCTAATGATTATACTTCAGATGACAACTCGGATACTGACGACGACACAAGGCCTTTCACACGTGAAGAGTTGGCATTGAAAATGCGCAAGGTAAAATTTCATCTCTTACCGACAAAACAAAATTTGTGTAAGACTCATCTTCAAACTTATGCTCAGTTCGAGAAAAGTAAGCGCCTGAGGCTGCGAAGGTTAACAGCCACCGAAAGCCATATAAGACTCCGTAGGAGAACAACAAACGTTCTATTTTGAAGTACCGTCATAGCTACCCACGGTATTTTTTAATTTTGAAATCGCCTTGTTTGCAACAAGCTTAGCACCCATCAATACTAGAGGTACACCGTTTCCTGGTCGAGTACTAGCCCCAACGTAAAGTAATTTCTCTTTATTAGGTGGTTCTGAAGAAGGGCGAGTGATACTTAGTTGACCAAATCCATGGGACTGTTTGAAGATATAAATAGTCGCAATTACAAAACTGAACACAGTTTAGGTGTAAGTCAAAGTATTTTCTTACCAGTGCGAAGGGAGTTCCAGCCCCTACATTGTAAAGGTCAGAGTATGTAACAGGCGTGTCAACTACCTCATGGACGATATGAGCCTCTAAGTTTTTCAACTCATCAAGAGCAGAAAGTCGTTTTAAAACTATGCTCTTTACATGCTTTATCATTTCATCCGAAAATTGTTCATGATACTTGGCAATAGCTTCAGTTTTTGGAAGCTTTGCGCACACTTTATCACGTAGCAAAGTCTCGCAAGGTACTAAAACCATAATAACGTCACAGTTTTCTGGGGAGGCACTTTCATCCGTCTTGGTAGCGCGATGTACGTAAAAATTCATTGCCCCATCACTTGACGAATCTTTCTTTTTCACGGAAGGTCTACGTAATGTTTCCCAACTTTCGCGTACATTCTTTGTCTCCATAAAAACATTATGCGTATTTAAGCAGTCAAGAGTTTTGTTTATTGACCAATGAAAGGCTATAACTCCGCTTGAATAGAGGAATTTTTCATCCCAATCAAATCTTATCTTTTCTATATGTTCAGGTGAAAAATCATTGCCAAAATGTTTGGGATCATTTTCCATCAGTGTTTTCGTTGCATAAGGTAAATCGGCATTGACAATTATCAAATCTGCCGCAATGAAAGAACTTTGATCTGGTTCATTGCTATCCAACAAATATACCCCTTCTTCGGTAACCTGTGTCACCGTAGAATTGTATTTTATGGTAACATCATTGGATTCTGCAAGTTTTTCAAAGGCTTCGCTTACGGCTTGGAAGCCACCAATGGGAGCATACACTCCGCATTTTGGGTTAGATGGATGTAATTCCAAAGCTGCAAGTAGCCCAAACACTGCAGGGGCGGTTGTTGTGATAACACCACCTGCAAATTCTTGTTTATTTTCGTAGGGCTAGGGAAAGATGCAATGAGAGCCTAGTTTTCAAAGAAATTAATTGCGTCTTTTCTTACCTCTAAACCTACATATAGGTCTTGGAAACTAGCCATCGCTTTCATTTTAGATGAAACGAAAAAGTTATCTAGTACTGTAGAATGTGGCAAAAGTGGCCAAGCTTTAGCTTTATCCTTCAAAGCCTCATATATAAAGTTCGGAAACGATGCCAGATCCAGCTTTTCCTCAATGAAGTTTGGTAACCCACAATCTAAGTAAGCACTAGTAGCACGCATGTAAGCATCCCACTTCTCTGCCCCAGATTCTTCGAAAGAATTCATCTTCGCTCTCATCTCCATCCGCAAATCATCCATAGAATCCATCTTATCAGGAATGCCTACAAGTATTGAATCTCCATCTTCAGAAAATACTACTTGGTAAGCAGGGACACATTGTCGAAAAAATAGTCCAAAATCACCAGCAGTCATGCCATTTGGAGAGCAATCGGCAAAAAGTTCCTCGTAGACATCTTTTAACAACAATAATGATGGCCCCCGTTCATGCCTAAATGTACCATACGGCTCAACATTAACATTAAATGAACCGCATCTTCCACCCACAAAACCCTTACAATTTTTCTCCAGAATAGTCACGTCAAGCATCGACGATGAAGACGCCAATCTGGATGCAATAGCAAGTCCACCAACTCCACCGCCAACTATCACTACTTTCTGCTTTGGAGGAGACTTTATCATAGCTCCTGATGACAAAGAATACGACCAAAACGGCACACACATTAAAAACCATGCTAAAATTGTGAAGAAACTTCTAGTAACCATAGTCTTCTTCTATAAGAATCAGAAGTTCTTCTGATTCCGCCGACACAAAAGGTTATCCGGATGACGCGGGAATAGTGATTACGAAAATCAGCTGATGATACAGTACAAAACAATATTGTCCAGGTTATGATGCTTCGTATGTCAACTTGGAGGAATGATTATTGGACAGACAAGATGTACGTACGTACGGCACAAGTCACAAGCAGATGATAGATGATTGAAAAGTGGTGACAACTCTTGACATTTTCTTGGGATATTCGATGTTTAATCGATTTAGGACCACCAAGCGGGAAAGAATGTTAATTAAAAATTCCCGAACTTTGTTTATTAGATTTTGAAAATCAATCAAGGTTGTGGACAAATCCTTATTCTCGTTTTCTTAACACATGTGTTAAATAAAGCTTTCAAAAATATCAGTTTGTAAGTCATATAAGGTATATTTATTTGATGTATTAATACACGTATTAATACATGTACATTATGTATTCGCAAAGTATACGTGTGTGTGTACATGTACACAAATTTTGCGAACTCAACGCAACGAGCAACGAAAAAGGGTTCAATCTACTTTTCTCGACATAAATTTGTGGACGACTCAACGCCTAACTGATCTATTTGAAATATCATCATTAACAAAAGTTTACAAATTCAAATTTTTGTTACGAAACGTAAAATCACGGAACGAAAGCTCTTATCTAATCAAATAATATTACTCAAAAAAGAGAAAGTCAACAATGAAGCTATATCAGGCATTGCTCCTAATCGTTTCAACAACGGTAGCCGCTAAAGAACAAAATGTGAGGCGTTCAATCAGTTCCTTCGAACAAAGCGGGGATAACTCACAAGGAAACAACCACAGACTTCTGAAAAGACGTATGGAAAAGTCGCGTACTGGGAGCATGGTTGATATTAGAAAAGAAACTCGTAGCGGCATATTGAATTTGAACTTAGGCACCTTGGATAAGAAGGTTGAAACTTTATACCCAAGTGGACAACCGTCCTTTGCACCATTGGATATGAAAGAATCCATCATAGCAATCGATCGACACAGATCAAGCAGCAAATCAGGTAGCAAATCTAACAGGTCATCAAATCCGTCTTCATTTCCTTCCGAAGTTCCATCAAGTCTTCCGAGTAATATCCCATCTTTTTCTCCTACGCTTACGCCTTCTAGCGAACCTTCTTCAACCCCAACTAGTGCACCATCAGTGACTCCCACTTTACTACCATCAGCTCATCCTTCTTTTCTTCCATCAGCTGCACCAACTTCCACACCAAGCATTGAACCGACTTCGACTCCATCTACGTCGCCTTCAATTACTCCATCATCACTTCCAACACTTAAACCAAGTGAAGCACCTTCGGGCATGCCAACTTCTATCCCAACAAAACTTCCAACGCTTAGACCAAGTGTAACTCCTTCGTCATTGCCAACTTCTGAGCCAACTTTACTGCCGACGTTTAGCCCAAGCAAAATGCCTTCGTCAGGACCTTCCTTCTCTCCTAGCATGATGCCCAGTGCTTTACCTAATGCTTCACCAAGCTTATTGCCAAGTATGGCACCAACTTCATGCGAGACATTACTCAATACATACACCTGCATTGATCAGGACTGTGATGCTCTTAAAGATTTATTTGAAGCCACAGACGGCTGCAATTGGCAAATCCAGGCTGGTTGGCTAAAAGACGGGGATGTAGAAGGAACATCACGCCATCTCCAGGCTGACTATGGTGACAAAATTTATTGTACGTGGCATGGCATTACATGTGACATAGTCGGAAATGGTGGATATGAAGTAACAGAGATAAATTTGAGTGAAAATAATTTGGTTGTAAGTGTGAATTCTTGATGGCATACCATTTGTTTTCTTCACAATTGTGACCTCAGTGACACATGTTTTTAGGGCACCATACCAGATACAATTGGAATTTTGTATCATCTGACGCAAGTTGTTTTACAACACAACTATCTGTCTGGAGTAATTCCCACACAATTTGGAATAATGAATGAACTGCAAGTCTTAAATGTAGTGGGTAACTCGTACAACTTCACCGAAAATGCAAACAACGGAAAGATGCCTACAGAATTGTGCGATCCTTCAGATAATACACTGCCAGGCTTATCTTTAGAAGTTTTAGCTGCGGATTGCGAAGAGACGAATTACTTATCCGTTTTTTGCGAATGTTGCACCTATTGCGCAGAATCTATATTCCCCACGGCAGAACCAACAGCTGCTCCGTTCACGCTCTCTCCTATCCCTAGTCTCATGCCAACAGATGCATGTGTAACGGAAGTTCCAAGTGATTTTTCATGCGATGGGTATAATCTAAAGACAACGTGTTTAGTTCTCGTTGAATTCTATATTTCTATGAATGGATGTGATTGGGACTTCGGAGTAGCAGAAAACAACGAAAGAAGGCTTTACGGAGCGGAAGCATGGTTGAGTGGGAGTCCAGAAACAAATTCTTTAGATCCATTCTGCAATTGGTATGGCATTAGTTGCGAAGACAGTGGATGTGAAGTTGGATGCGATGTGACGAAGATTGATCTTTGGTGGAACAACTTGAGTGGTACTCTCCCCCCAAGTTTGTCCAATTTAGTTGAACTACGCGTTCTGGAGTTGGGGCACAATCGTATTTATGGCACAATCCCAGATACGTTTTCGCAGCTCATAAATTTGAGGTTGCTTGATTTGGAAAGTAACGAGATTTCTGGAACATATAACTTTGATATGGGTGGCATTTGTGATCTTGCGGAAGATAGCGGTGGAAAGTTGCTTCAATTTATTACTGACTGCGACAATAACTTTGAAGTAACGTGTGAATGTTGCACTACCTGTGGAACAAACTTAGCACCCAGCGCACTTCCAAGCTCATCTCCAACTCATATACCAACTGCCTCACCTACATTATCTAAGATACCAAGCACGAAACCAAGTGATACGCCAAGCACGTTCCCTAGTCAAATGCCAACATCATTACCATCAACCAAGCCATCGTTGATACCAAGTTCGCTTCCGAGTATTCCTCCATCTGAAGAACCTTCTTCCAATCCTACTTCAACCCCAACAGATTTTCCTTCTGTTATCCCTAGTACTAAACCTACGGGTATTCCCAGCGTAGCTCCTTCGTTAGAGCCATCAAACACACCATCTCTCTCTAAAGAACCAAGCGACATGCCGTCTCGCGCCCCATCCAATCTACCCACAGAAACTTGTTACGAAGACGCTTCTTACCGTTGTACAAACGATGATAACTCTTCTGATATTCCTCTTGGTGCCTCGCTAACATGTCCTGATGCAGGCACCGATTCAAGTTACGCAGATAATATTTGTGCGATAAATTTATGTGGACAAAGTGTTCCTATTCCAAGCGAATCCTGTTGCTATTGTCAAGGAAGACCAATTAACTTTTTATAGAGTGTAGCTTAGTTTTTCAATTGAAGATATTGGGAATAAGTTTAGTTCAATGCATTTAATCTTGAGATTTCTCAAATCTATGATTACTCAGGTTGATCGTGTTATAATTTTTGAATCTTCACTCAACGAATATCCCGCTTCAATAAATTCTCTTGAGCGAATAAATTCACGAGCATTGTAAATACGCTTTTCTCTTGCGCGGTTCTCGAATTCTTCAACATACACTTCGATAAAATTCGTGTCGCGTTTGCGCATGTTTAAATAAATGAATTCTTGTTTGAATTGTTCCTGTAAAATATGTAGTAATAGATGCGAACGATCTGACGATGTAGTCAAATACTTCGCAAACGATTTTTTCAGCGCCCTCTGTACACTAAACTTCTGGGCTTGAATAAAGCTACTTAACATTGTCTCAACGGCAGCATCAAGATCATCTTCACGAACGAATTCCCGAAGATGCATTTTCGCATGGGCTTCTGCCATTCGAATCAGACTCTCTATGTGACGAACAGCAATGGGAACTCCACCAGAGGAAGCGGACTCTTTTCTCAAAGCAGCATATAAGCTGGCGACTTTGTCTTGATCAAAATCATCAAGTTTAGGATGAACGAAAGCACGAGCGTACTGAATATATTTTCGAAGTAAATGTTGCGGTATATGATCCGCATCCGTTAGAAGAGACTGCGTTTCCCTCTCGTGGAGTTCCTGAGACTGCAATGCGGTAGCCATTCCTGCCCCACTTCCATGACTTTGCATCTCCATCGTCGGAGTCGATTTCATATGAGATGAAGTCACGAACTCGGCTAGCCGTTCATCCGCTACCGGATCTACCGTATCCTGCAATACACATAGAACATCGAATCTCTGCAAAATCGGATCAGTCAATTCAACATTTTCTGCCAATGTGCTTGACGAGTCGTACCGACCACCAATGGGGTTTGCCGCTGCAATCACCGAACAACGTGCTTGCAAGCTAGTAACGATGCCAGCTTTCGACACAGAAATACTCTGTTGTTCCATGGCTTCGTGAATGGAAGTTCGATCTTGTTCATTCATTTTATCGAATTCATCGATGAGACACAAACCCTTATCTGCCAGCACTAATGCTCCACCCTCCAACGTCCATTCCCGTGTCATGGGATCCTTTCGCACGGCAGCTGTTAAACCAACCGCGCTTGCACCCTTTCCCGTACTATACACTGCTCTCGGTGCCGTTTTTTCCGCATATTTCAAAACTTGACTTTTCGCCGTCCCAGGATCACCTAAAGGCGGAAT
>Ga0213867_1000693_pt1 | contig 15029 bp, 22 predicted proteins | sample PICome_12_FD_160120 | JGI IMG/M metagenome (GOLD analysis project Ga0213867, IMG submission 160120) | Coastal seawater microbial communities near Pivers Island, North Carolina, United States - PICO540 | ecosystem: Environmental > Aquatic > Marine > Coastal | place: USA: North Carolina... | reverse complement strand
CGTTTAATCTTCCAATACGCTTCATTCAACAACTCTCGTGCTTTACACTTCTTCTTAGCTTTATGGCCAGTTTTAGGTATCTGGTTAACTGCTATGGGTGTTAGTACAATGGCGTTCAACTTAAACGGTTTCAACTTCAACCAATCAGTTGTTGATTCTCAAGGTCGTGTTATCAACACGTGGGCTGACATCATCAACCGTGCTGATTTAGGTATGGAAGTAATGCACGAACGTAACGCTCACAACTTCCCATTAGATTTAGCTTCAGGTGAAGTATTACCAGTTGCTTTAACAGCTCCAGCTGTTAACGGTTAATTTGCTAATTTCTAAAAATTTCTAAGCCTTTAATTAGGTTTAGAAATTTTATTTATCATTTTTTCGTTAATTTTATAATTAAAATTCATTAAACGCTTAAACCCCTAATTTTTTACTAGTGTTCGAGAGGATCTTATTAAATAATCTTTGGTTCTTTTCATATTAAAACAAAGAATTTGGTAAGTCATAGTTAAGTTTTATTTATTTTACTTAAGAACTAGATAAATAATTAGCTATTTTTTAAAAAGTATAATTAAACTTTTTTAATTTGTGTTTATACTCTGTATAATTATGTTTTCTTTGAAATTAATAGCGCAAGATTTTCATGAATTTTTAATAAATATATTAAAAAAACTTAATAGAATTAAAATTCTAACTTGCAAAATAAACAATTTTTGAATTAGAGTAATAGTTAAAAGATTTCTAATTGAAATATATAGTATAAAAATAGTTATGGCTAAAAAAATCTTATATCAAGATAATGCACGACGTGCATTAGAACGTGGAATGGAAATAATGGTTGAAGCCGTTTCGGTAACATTAGGACCAAAAGGGCGAAATGTAGTATTAGAAAAAGCCTCAGGTTCACCACAAATTGTTAATGACGGTGTTACAATTGCAAAAGAAATTAGTTTAAAAGATCATATTGAAAATACGGGTGTTTCATTAATTCGTCAAGCAGCTTCAAAGACAAATGATGTCGCTGGTGATGGAACAACGACTGCAACTGTTTTAGCTTATGCTATGGTAAAAGAAGGATTAAAAAATGTTGCAGCTGGTGCGAATCCAATTTCAATTAAATTAGGAATGGAAAAAGCAGCCCAATATTTAGTAACACAAATTAATGAATTCGCTCAACCTGTTGAAGATATTCAAGCGATTCAACATGTTGCATCAATTTCAGCTGGAAATGATGAAGTTATTGGTTCTCTTATTGCTGATGCGTTAGCAAAAGTTGGAAAAGAAGGGGTTATATCTTTAGAAGAAGGAAAAGGAATAGTAACAGAACTTGAAATTACTGAAGGTATGAAACTAGAAAAAGGATTTATTTCTCCTTATTTTATTACTAACACAGATAAAATGGAAGTTTCTTACGATAATCCGTACATTCTTTTAACGGATAAACGTATTACATTAGTTCAACAAGATTTATTACCAATTTTAGAGCAAGTTACAAAAACTAAACGACCACTTTTAATTATCGCTGAAGATGTTGAAAAAGAAGCTTTAGCAACCTTAATTTTAAATAAATTACGAGGAATCGTAAATGTTGTTGCAATCCGAGCACCCGGGTTCGGAGAGTTAAGAAAACAGTTATTAGCTGATATAGCAATTTTAACAGGTGGAACAGTAATTACGAAAGATGCAGGATTAAGTTTAGATAATATTCAACTTGATTTATTAGGTCAAGCACGTCGAATCATTGTTAATAAAGAAAGTACAACAATTGTAGCGGATGGTCAAACTTTGAATGAGATTAAAATTCGTTGTGAACAACTACGAAAACAAGCAAATACCGCAGACACAGCATATGAAAAAGAAAAATTACAAGATCGAATTGCAAAATTATCAGGTGGTATTGCAGTTATTAAAGTGGGGGCTGTCACTGAAACTGAAATGAAAGATAAAAAGTTAAGATTAGAAGATGCTATTAATGCTACACGAGCTGCTGTTGAAGAAGGAATTGTACCAGGTGGTGGAGCAACATTGACACATTTATCTGAAAATCTTATCACTTGGTCAAAAAATAATTTAAAAGAAGATCAGTTAATCGGTGCAATGATAATTGCAAGAGCAATTTTAGCACCATTACGTCGAATTGCAGAAAATGCTGGGATTAATGGTCCAGTAATTATTGAACAGGTTCAAGAACAAGAATTTGAAATTGGGTATAATGCAGCGAAAAATACTTTTGGTAATATGTATGAAGAAGGAATTGTTGATCCAGCCAAAGTTACTCGTTCAGGATTACAAAATGCAACCTCTATTGCAAGTATGATTTTAACTACAGAATGTATCATTGTTGATGATAACTTCATCACTTAAGTATGATTTTAAACTTAAACGAATTCTATAAATTCGTTTAAGTTTTTATTTTTATTAAAGAATATTAGTTTTTAAAATTATAAATCATTTAAATTTGACATTGGATCAGAATTTGATTCCGTATCAATTTTTGCTGCAACCATTTCTCGCATTGCTTCTTTTAAAGCTTCAACAGGAGATTTGATTGATTCAATATTATCACTTTGAATTCCTTGTCTAATTTCTTCAATTAATTTTGTAATATTTTCTTGTTTACTTTCTTCGATATTTTCTTTTAAAAGTGATAATTCTTTCTCTGCTTCAAAACATAATGTTTCTGCTTGATTCTTTAAATCAATATTTTCACGTTTTTCTTTATCTACAGCAGCAAATTTTTCCGCATCTTCTAACATTGTTTCAACTTCACTTTCATTTAAATTTGAAGCACCTTGAATTGTCACGGATTGTTCAACACCTGTTTCTTTTTCTTTTGCTTTCACAGATAAAATTCCATCAACATCGATATCAAAAGTTACTTCAATTTGGGGGATACCACGTTCAGCTGCTGGAATTCCATCTAATCTAAAGTTTCCAAGACTTTTGTTACCCGCAACTAATTCACGTTCTCCTTGTAAAATATGAATTTCTACATTTGTTTGATTGTCAACAGCTGTTGAAAACATTTCCGATTTTTTAACCGGGATAGTTGTATTTCGCGCAATAATTTTAGTCATAACACCACCTAATGTTTCAACACCTAACGATAGTGGTGTTACATCTAATAACAAGATATCTTTAATTTCACCAGCTAAAATTCCAGCTTGAATGGCAGCACCAATAGCAACTACTTCATCTGGATTTACAGATTGGTTTGGTTTTTTATTAGTTAATGATTCAACTAATTCTTGAATGGCTGGAATACGAGTTGACCCACCAACTAATACAACTTCATTAATATCTGATTTATCAAGTCGAGCATCGTTTAAAGCCTTTTCCACTGGAATTCTACATCGAGCAATTAAATTTTCACATAATTTTTCGAAAACTTCACGAGTTAATTCTTTATCAATGTGTTTTGGACCACTTGCATCTGCTGTAATAAATGGTAAAGAAATATTTGTTTTTTCAACCGTTGATAATTCCATCTTAGCCTTTTCTGCGGCTTCTGTTAATCGTTGTAAAGCTTGGATATCGTTTGTTAAATCAATTCCTTCTTTTTCTTTAAAGTCAGCCATTAACCAATTAACTAAAACTTTATCAAAGTCATCACCACCTAAGTTCGTATCTCCAGCCGTTGCTAAAACTTCAAAAATCCCATCACCAACTTCTAAAATTGAAACATCGAATGTACCACCACCTAAATCAAAAACTAGGATTGTTTCATTTTGTTTTTTATCTAATCCATAAGCTAAAGAAGCTGCTGTGGGCTCATTAATAATTCTTAATACTTCAATACCAGCAATTTTTCCAGCATCCATTGTTGCTTGACGTTGAGAATCATTAAAATAAGCTGGAACAGTAATAACTGCTTGTGTTACTTCTTGACTTAAATAATTTGTCGCGTCATTAATTAATTTTCGTAATACTTGAGCAGAAAGTTCTTCTGGGCTAAATTCTTTTCCTAAAGCTGGACATTTAATTTTAATATTTTCATTTGAATCTTTTGTAACTTTATATGGTAGCTGTTTTGCGTCTGCAGATATTTCTGTTTCTTTAGATCCAATAAATCTTTTAACTGAGAAAAATGTATTTTCTGGATTAATAACAGCTTGACGTTTTGCGATTTGTCCAACTAATAATTCTTGTTTTTTTGTATATGCTACAATTGATGGCGTAGTCCGTAATCCTTCCGCATTTATAATTACACTGGGTTGTCCACCTTCAATTGCTGCTACTACCGAGTTTGTCGTACCTAAATCAATTCCTACAACTTTTGCCATTTTTACTATATTATTCTTATACTAGGTTAAATTTACTATATTGAATTATAAATGATTTTATAATAATCTATTTTATTGAATATCCGAAATAATAAATAAAAAATAATAACAGTGTATAAATTACTTATATAGACAAAAATGATTAATTTTTCTAAACTAAAACATGTTATTTACTAATTTTTTAATTAGTTTATAGATTTCTAACACAAAAAAAGTATTGTTGATTCATTATTAAAATATTTGGAGGACTATCGTGAGTATAGGTTTATTAGGTAACAAAATTGGCATGACGCAAATTTTTGATGAATCTGGTAATATTATTCCCGTTACAATTTTAAAAGTTGGCCCATGTGTTATTACACAAGTAAAAACAAAAGTAAAAGATGGTTATAATGCTATACAAGTTGGATATAACAATGTTTCAAGTAAATCATTAAATCAACCAAAACTTGGACATTTACAAAAATCAAATATTCAACCTTTAAAATATTTAAAAGAATTTCGTGTTTCAGAAGAACATGATTTTCAAGTTGGTCAAGTTTTAAAAGTAGATACACTTTCTCCTGGACAACTAGTAAATATTCAAGGAAAAAGCATTGGTAAAGGTTTTGCTGGATTGCAAAAACGTCATAATTTTACTCGTGGTCCAATGACTCATGGTTCAAAAAACCATAGAGCTCCAGGTTCAATTGGTATGGGAACAACACCAGGCCGAGTTTTACCAGGAAAAAAAATGGCAGGGCAACTAGGAAATAAAATTACAACTATTAAAAAGCTTAAAGTTATTCAATTCAATTTAGAAGAAAACATTTTAGTTATTAAGGGATCAGTTCCAGGAAAACCTGGAAATTTATTAAGTATCGTTCCTTCTATCTAAAAATATTAAATTAACAACTGAATATTAGTAAAATCAAGTATGACCGTTCAAAAATTTATAAAATATACCCCTTTAGATATAACAGGGAAGCAGCTAAATTCAGAACAAGAATTGAAACTTAATGTTCTGAATGAATCAGGAAATTATCTTATTCATAAAGATTTTTTAAGACATTCAAATTCTCAACGTCAAGGAACTGTTTCAACAAAAACTCGTAGTGAAGTTCGTGGTGGTGGTCGAAAACCATGGCAACAAAAAGGAACAGGTCGAGCTCGAGCAGGGTCAAATCGTTCACCATTATGGAAAGGTGGTGGTGTAATCTTTGGTCCAAAACCAAAAAATGTTTCATTAAAATTAAATAAAAAAGAACGTCGATTAGCTTTACAAACTTTGTTATATAACAAAAAAAATAATATTTTAATTATTGACAATTTAGAAAATGAAATAGTAGAAGCTAAAACAAAGAGTTTTTTAAAAATTTGTGAAAATTGTTCGATTAATTTAGAACAAAAAGTTTTGGTCGTTGTGTCAGAAAAAACAATTCCATTAAAATTAGCAACTCAAAATATTCAAAATGTAGAACTAATTTTAGCATCAAATTTAAATACATTTAGTTTATTAAAAGCAAAACAAATTATATTAACACCATTAGCCCTAACTAATATAAAGGAGATTTATTGTGATTAATTCTTCAGACTATTATCGCAGTAATGCACAAATTATTAAATATCCTATTATTACAGATAAAGCAACACGACTTTTAGAAAATAATCAATATAGTTTTATTGTAGATCGTTATTCAAATAAACTTACAATTAAAGCGGCAATTGAATATTTATTTAATGTAAAAGTTATCAAAGTAAATACTTGTCGTCTTCCACGTAAAAAAAAACGCGTTGGTAAATATATTGGTTGGAAACCTCAATATAAAAAAGCAATTGTAAGTTTAGCGGAAGGTGACGTAATAAACTTATTTACTGAAAATTAACAAATAAAAAAAATAATACTATTTATGAGTATCCGTCTTTATAAGTCATATACACCAGGTACACGGAATAGAGCACTTTCAGATTTTAGTGAAATTACAAAATCAAAACCAGAAAAAAGTTTAATTAGAAAAAATCATCGAAATAAAGGAAGAAATAATCGCGGTGTTATTACCATTCGTCATCGAGGTGGTGGTCACAAAAGACGTTATCGAATGATTGATTTTAAACGAAATAAATATGGAATTGAAGGAATTGTAGCATCAATTGAATACGATCCTAATCGAAATGCACGAATTGCATTAATCCATTATAAAGATGGCGAAAAACGTTATATTTTACACCCAAAAAATTTAAATGTTGGTGATACTATATTAGCGGGATCAGGTTCACCATTAAATGTTGGAAATACATTACCTTTAACAGAAATTCCATTAGGTAGTTCTATTCACAATATTGAACTTATTCCAAATAAAGGAGGACAACTTGTTCGAGCAGGTGGAACATCTGCAAAAATTTTAGCCAAAGAAGGAAATTATGTAACATTACGATTACCTTCTAAAGAAATAAGATTAATTCGACAAGAATGTTTTGCAACAATTGGAGAAGTTAGTAATAATGATGCATTTTTAGTTCAAAGTGGTAAAGCAGGACGCACTCGTTGGTTAGGAAAACGTCCAACTGTTCGTGGGTCAGTAATGAATCCATGTGATCACCCTCATGGTGGGGGTGAAGGAAGAGCACCAATTGGTCGAACACGCCCATTAACACCGTGGGGTAAACCTGCATTAGGAATGAAAACACGAAAATGTAAAAAATTAAGTGACGCTTATATTCTTCGTCGACGTGTTTAAATAGTTATTTAATTTATTAACAAAAATATTTAAAAAATGGCAAGATCATTAAAAAAAAGTCCGTTTGTTGCTTATCATTTATTAAAAAAAATTAATAAAATGAATGAAGCAGGTAAGAAAGATACAATTACAACTTGGTCTAGATCTTCAACAATTTTACCTAGTATGGTTGGATTTACAATTGCTGTTTATAATGGTAAACAACATGTACCTATTTTTATTTCGGATCAATTAGTTGGTCATAAATTAGGAGAATTTGTATCAACACGAAATTTCAAAACTCATATCAAAGCTGATAGAAAAGGTAAACGTTAATTAAACGAAACTAATGAATCGAGTGTTATATCAAAATCGATGTAAATGTAATGAAGAAGTTTCTATTACAAAAAAACGAAAATCAAATAATCGGAGTGAAGGAAAAGCTTTTTTATATCCAAATCAAAACGAAATCACATCGAAAACTTTCCAAATACAATACAAAAAGAATTTATCATCAATTGCAAAATTATTATTAAATAGTTTTCAAAATAAATATTTGTATTATGTGATTGATGATATTTTATACTCATTAAAATCAAATCCAATTGAACGGGATAATCTATTAGCAATATTGTACGCACCTGTTCTTTCATTACAAAATAATCTTTCTATTAATTTTTTTGATATCTGGGTTCATGAAATTTATATTCAAGAACAAAAAAAAGTAAATAAATTTTTAGTAACTAATTCTCAAAATATTGATTCAAATAGTTATATAACGATTAAACTTTTATATCGAACTAAAATTCCTGTTAAAAAACAAGAATCATTATGGTAAATTGAGAATTATTAAAAGAAAGTTATTTTTATTAATCAAAAATAAATATTAAAAAAAATTACGTATGACAAATTCGCAATCAGTTAAAGCAGTAGCGAAATATATTCGAATGTCTCCACATAAGATTCGACGAGTAATTGATCAAATTCGAGGTCGTTCATATCAAGAAGCATTAATGATCTTAGAATTCTTACCTTATGATGCTGGTGGACCAATTTGGCAAGTTGTTCATTCTGCTGCCGCAAATGCAAAGCATAATTATGGATTAGATAAAAAAAAATTAGTTATCGATCAAATTTTTGCCGATGAAGGGCCAAAATTAAAAAGAATTCGACCGCGTGCTCAAGGACGAGCATATAAAATTTTAAAACCAACCTGTCATATTACGGTTGTTATGAAAGAAAATAGTTAATAATAAAATTAGGATTTTAAAGTAAAAGGATTAATTCCATGGGACAAAAAACACATCCTTTAGGATTTAGATTAGGTATTACTCAAGAGCATAAATCAACTTGGTACGCTAATCTTAATCAATATGCAAATGTTTTAGAAGAAGATGACAAAATTCGTACGTATATTGATACAATTTCAAAATCAAATAATATCTCAAATGTTAAAATTTGTCGAAATGGGTTAAATGATCACATTCAATTAAACATTGAGACTGGAAAACCGGGCATCCTAGTTGGAGATTTAGGTAGTGGACTTGAAACATTATTAAACAATATTAAAAAATTATTACCAGATAATCGACAAGTTACAATCAAAGTTTTTGAGGTTGAAAAAGTTGATTTAGATGCAAAACTTCTTGGTGAATTAGTAGCAGAACAATTAGAAAAACGTATTGCATTTAGACGAGCAATTCGTGAAGCTTTACAACGAGCACAAAAGCAAAATGTAAATGGAATTAAAATTCAAGTTTCAGGTCGTTTAAATGGAGCTGAAATTGCTCGGAGTGAATGGGTTCGAGAAGGACGAGTGCCTTTACAAACTTTACGTGCCGATATTGATTATGCAACAACAGAAGCTAATACTATTTATGGAGTTTTAGGTATTAAAGTTTGGCTATTTAAAAGTGAAATTTTATCTAAATAAAAAGTATTAAGTAAAAAAATTTAGAGTTTTATTAAATTAATTTGTTATGTTAAGTCCAAAAAGAACAAAATATCGAAAATACCATCGTGGGCGTATGAGAGGAAAAGCAACCCGTGGAAATGAAATTTGCTTTGGTAATTTTGGTTTGCAAGCCCTAGAACCAAATTGGATTACCTCACGTCAAATTGAAGCAGCTAGAAGAACAATCACACGTTATACTAAACGTGGAGCAAAATTGTGGATTCGAATCTTTCCAGATAAAACTGTTACTGCACGAGCAGCTGAATCACGAATGGGGTCAGGTAAAGGGGCAGTTGATTATTGGGTAGCAGTAGTAAAACCAGGAACAATTATTTTTGAAATTAGTTCCGTTCCTGAAGAAGTTGCTCGAGCTGCATTAAGTTTAGCATCATATAAATTACCATTAAAAACAAAATTTATTAATAAAGATAGTATTAAATAAAAAATGGGTTTACCTCAATTTACTGATATTATTTCACTTTCAAATACCGAGATTTCGGAAGCAATTATTGAAACTGAAAATGAATTATTTAATTTACGTTTTAAAAAAGCTACACGACAAAGTTTTAAGTCTCATGATATTAAACATACAAAACGCCGTTTAGCACAATTAAAAACATTGTTAACATTACGATTAGAAAACTTGGAGCAACAAGAAGAAATTAATAAATAATTACAAAGGAAGGAGTCTTAAATGCCAGTCAAACAACAAATTGGTATTGTAGTTAGTAATAAAATGGAAAAAACGATTGTAGTAAAAGTTGAAAATCGATATTCTCATCCTATTTATTCTAAAACATTAGTAAAAACTAAACGCTATTTAGCACATGATGAATTAGGACAATGTAATATTGGTGATCAAGTTTTACTTCATGAATGTCGACCATTAAGTAAAAGAAAACGTTGGAAGTTAGTTGAAATTCTTTCAAAATCATCGTTAATAAGTTAAAAATTATTTTATGATTTATCCTCAAACAATTTTAACAGTAGCCGATAATACGGGTGCTAAAAAGGTAATGTGTATTCGAATATTAGGTGGTAACAAAAAGTATGCAGAAATTGGTGATACTATAATTGCAGTTGTCAAAGAATCAATTCCAAATATGCCTGTCAAACGTTCTGATATTGTAAAAGCAATCGTTGTAAGAACTAAAAAAACGATTCGTCGTCAAGATGGTATGTATATTAGATTCGATGATAATGCAGCTGTAATTGTTAATGCTGATAATAACCCTAGAGGAACAAGGGTATTTGGTCCTGTAGCGCGTGAAATTCGGGATAAAAATTTCTCTAAAATTGTATCACTAGCACCGGAGGTTTTATAAATGGTAAAGAAACAAAAAATACATGTAAAAGTTGGTGATCAAGTTACTATTATTTCAGGTTTTCATAAAAATGAAACAGGAGAAATTATTAAAATTGATAAAAAAACAGGAAAAGTTATAGTTCAAGGGATCAATTTTAAATTTAAACATATAAAACCAACAAGTGAAAATGAAATTGGTGAAATTAAGCAATTTGAAGCACCAATTCATCATTCAAATGTGAAATTAAATTAAAAAACGTATTTTATCTTAATATGCTAAATCAACATTCATTAGAAGAAATTGCTGACATTCATAATTTACTTGGCGATATTAAAAAAGAATATGAAGAAGGAATCAAACCTATTTTGATAAAGAATAGTCCTTCGCGCTATAGAAATCCACATACTGTTCCAAAATTAAAAAAAATTATTATTAATCGTGGACTTGGATTAGCTGCTCAAAATACAAATATTTTAAAAAAAAATATTGAAGAATTTGAAAATATTACTGGTCAAAAACCAGTCATTACAAGAGCAAAAAAGGCCATTGCTGGATTTAAAATTCGTGAAAATATGGAATTAGGGTTAAGTGTAACGTTAAGAGGAGAAAAAATGTATGCTTTCTTAACAAAATTATTATTTTTTACATTTGCACAAATTCGAGATTTTCGTGGCTTATCATTACGAAGTTTTGATAAAGCTGGTAATTATACATTTGGTTTAAAAGAACAATTAATCTTTCCCGAAGTAGATTACGATGATGTAGATCAAACTCAAGGTGTAACAATTAATATTGTTTTAGAACATTCTTCCCCAAAATATAATTCAAAATCAATGGATAAAATTTTAAATGGAATGATTTTATTTAAATTTTTAAGATTCCCATTAAATGATTGTGGATATTATGAAAAATATTCATCATTTTCTGAAGTTAATCAAGTTTGGGATCGAAAAAAACATTTAAAACGAAAACGTTGGTCACAAGAATAATTAAAAAATAGATAAGGAGATAATTGTGGTAACCGATACTATTTCAGATATGTTAACAAGAATCAGAAACGCGAATATGGTAAAACACCAAATTGTTCAAATTCCTGTTACAAAAATATCAGTAGCTATTGCAAGTATTTTAAAAGAAGAAGGATTTATTGAAGATTTTGAAAATTATCAAGAAGATAAAAGAGAGTATTTATTACTTTCATTAAAATATATCGGAAAATCACGAAAACCTGTTATTTCAAAAATGAAAAGAATTAGTAAACCAGGATTACGTGTTTATACAAAATCAAAAGAATTACCAAGAGTTTTAGATAACTTAGGAATTGCAATTATGTCAACTTCAAAAGGAGTAATGACAAATTTTAAAGCTAAGGAACTTGGTATTGGTGGTGAAGTTTTATGTTATATTTGGTAAATAAGGAGTTTCTAAAATGTCACGTATAGGAAAATTACCAATTACTATTCCAAAAGATGTTGAGGTTAATTATAGTAATTCACAAGTTATCGTTAAAGGAAAATTTGGAACGTTAGAAACTAAAATTCCTGATACAATTGGAATTAAGCAAGAAAATGATATCCTTAATGTAAGTTTAAACAGTGAAATTCGAAGTCTTCGCTCACTACATGGTTTATATCGTACATTAATAAATAATATGGTAATTGGAGTTTCCGAACAATTTCAATTAACATTAATTTTAAAAGGAGTTGGATATCGAGCGGCGGTACAAGGAAAAGAAATTGTTTTAAATTTAGGGTATAGTCACCCAGTTAATAGTGAAATTCCTGACGCAATTAATGTAGAAGTTGTTCAAAATACAACTATAAATTTAAAATCATGTGATAAAGAATTATTAGGATTGTTTGCAGCAAACATTCGTGCTTGGCGACGTCCCGAACCATATAAAGGAAAAGGAATTTTATATAAAGACGAGCAAATTTTACGAAAAGCTGGAAAAGCTGGAAAATAAATAAATATTTTTGTTTAGAATTTGAAGTCTGAAAAATATTTATAATTTTTTAGTCAATAACCATACGATTATATTTTTAAAAACCTAAAATTATGAAATTGTCAAAACGAACTTTGTTAAAGTTAAAAAATAAAAATAAAAAACTAAAGCCAAATAAATATAAAAAATTAAAACGTGAAGGATTACGTGGTAGAATTAAAGGAACACTTGAAAGACCACGTTTATCGGTTTATCGTTCTAATGAACATATTTATGCGCAAATTATTGATGATGCAAATTCAAAAACTTTATTAGCATGTTCTACATTGGATCGATCAATCAAATTAAATTTATCGACAGGTCGGACGTGTGATGCTTCACGACTTATGGGAGAAAAATTAGCTGAATTAAGTTTACAAAAAAATATTACTAAAATTGTTTTTGATCGTGGTCCATATTTATATCATGGACGAATTAAAGCATTAGCTGATGGTGCTCGTGCTGGTGGTTTGCAGTTTTAACTTATTCAAATCCTGATTATGGGAAATTATAATTTGTAAATAAATACCCAAATTAAATACCTTTTATGAGTAATGATTTAAAAAAAATAAATAAAAAAAGAAATTCTCGACGTAACAATAATGTACAAGAACCTAAATTTGTAGAACGCCTAATAAAAATTAGTCGTGTATCTAAAGTGACAAAGGGTGGAAAAAAATTAAGTTTTCGCGCAATTGTTGTCATTGGAGATGAAAATGGTAAAGTGGGTGTCGGTGTTGCAAAAGCGGATGATGTTGTAAATGCTTTTAAAAAAGCAAAAACGGATGGTCGAAAAAATTTAATTGAACTTCCCTTAACTAAGTCATTAAGTATTCCACATCATGTTGTTGGAAACTTTGGAGCGTGTAAAGTAATTATGCGTCCATCTATTGAAGGTTCAGGTGTAATTGCTGGTGGAGCAGTACGAATTGTTTTAGAAGTAGCTGGAGTAAAAAATGTTATTGCAAAACAACTTGGCTCTAATAATCTTTTAAATAATGCTCGTGCATCCATTTGTGCATTACAAAATTTAACTACTAAAACGGAAGTAGCAAAAAAACGTGACTTAAATTTAGGATAATTCAAGAAAAAAGAGAATCGTGAAAATTACTAAAGAAATCAGAGATGTTCTATTAAATCGCTTATTATTTAGTCTTGGAGTATTATTATTAATTCGAGTTGGAACATTTCTTCCAGTTCCAGGTATAAATCAAAATGATTTAGCATTTTATATTCAACGACATTCAGTAGCTAAAAACTTAATAAGTACGTTTTCAGGTGATAACACATTTGTAATCGGTTTATTTACTTTGAATATTTTTCCTTATATAAATGCAACAATCTTTATTCAATTGTTACTTGGATTTTCTCCTAAATTAGCAAAATTACAAAAAGAAGGCGATTTTGAAGGTCGCCGAACAATTAGTCGTTTAACACGTTTTATAACACTTATTTGGGCGGTCATTCAAAGTGTTGGAATTACATTTTACTTACGACAAGTATTATTTGATTGGAATTATGGTTTAGCCATTGAAATTGTTCTTTGGTTAACAACAGGAGCAATGATTGTTTTATGGTTAAGCGAATTAATTACTGATTATGGTTTAGGAAATGGTGCATCATTACTTATTTATACAAACATTATTTCTAATTTACCAACATTATTCAAAAAATTAATCGTTGAAAATAGTGAAAATTTTACAATTCTTTCAATAATTAGTATTAGTACTTTAATTTTTGCTTCTTTATATGGAATTGTTTTTTTACAACAAGGTATTCGTAAAGTTCCATTAATTTCATCAAAACAGTTAAATCAGTCTTCATTACAAGATATAGTTAATAATTATCTTCCTTTAAGATTTAATCAAGCAGGAGTAATGCCAATTATCTTGACAACTGCTATTTTAGTAATTCCAAATTACATTATAAATTTAGGGATGTTTCAATGGTTAAATTTCCTTTCATCTTTTAAATTTATTTATTGGATAGGCTACTTTGGATTAATTTTAGCTTTTAGCTCTTTTTATTCATCAATTGTTTTAAATCCAAAAGATATTTCTGACCAGCTCCAAAAAATGGCCGTTACAATACCTGGTGTAAGACCAGGATTACAAACTACGTTTTATTTAAAACAAGTAATAAAACGGATAACATTAATTGGTGCAACAATGCTTGCTACTCTAACAGTTGTACCGAATTTTATTGAATCAACTTTAAATATTACAGGATTAAATGGATTAAGTACAACATCATTATTGATTTTAGCAGGTGTAGTTTTAGATTTAATTCGTGAAATTAATAACATTTATTATTCAAATGTTTATAACAATATGTATCAATAAAATAAAAATTATTATTTAAAAAATTTAAAAATGAAAGTTCGTCCTTCAGTAAAAAAAATGTGTGATAAATGTCGAGTAATTAAACGACATGGTAGAATTATGGTAATTTGTAAAAATCCCAAACATAAACAACGTCAAGGATAATATTTTAAAGGAGTTTAAAAATGGTAAGATTGGTTGGTGTTGATTTACCTCGAAATAAAAAGGTTGCATATGCTCTTACATATATTCATGGTATCGGTTTAACATCTGCAAAAAAAATTATTGAAAATGCAGAGATTGATGCAGATACAAGAGTTTATGATTTAACTACAGAACAAACAGTGGCATTACGACAAACTTTAGAAAATGCTGATTTAAAGTTAGAAGGTGATTTACGAAGATTTAATGGATTAAATATAAAACGATTAAATGAAATTAATTGTCATCGAGGAAAACGCCACAGAAACAGTTTACCAGTTCGAGG
>Ga0213867_1000692_pt1 | contig 15041 bp, 14 predicted proteins | sample PICome_12_FD_160120 | JGI IMG/M metagenome (GOLD analysis project Ga0213867, IMG submission 160120) | Coastal seawater microbial communities near Pivers Island, North Carolina, United States - PICO540 | ecosystem: Environmental > Aquatic > Marine > Coastal | place: USA: North Carolina... | reverse complement strand
TTTTCATTAGTAAGTTGGTTCTTTAACTGTGACCCCGAAACGATGGGACGATTGTTTATGTCAAACCTACTTGGAGAGGTCATAATATCAATCATGTAATCTGACACGCCAGAGCGAAGCCCAGCTAGTGCTTCACCACTCTTGTCTTTCCTAACAGCATTTAAAATGCCTTGCATAGACGCACCTGGGTCTGACGATTTGAAAATAGTTTTAATCTCTTGATCGACTGGAGCATTTAGAATTTTTGCTGTGGCTGATACGGATGTTCTGTCTAATCTACCACGAAGTGCATCCGCTGATTTAGTAATACGACGGCTAACATCTTCCGCGCTCCGAGCAGAATTAAATTGATCGCGAAGGTGGGGATAGGTATCAAGTAAATCTGCGTTAGATTCAATGTAGTTTCTAGCTTTAATGGGATTAATTTTTCCATCTTCTAGTGCTGCATCTAAAAACTTGCGCTTGATAAACTCTTGAACCGCAGACAGTTGAGTTACATCTTCACCTGTAGCTTTGGCTATTTCTCTAGTGGCAAGTTGACCCTTGATGCCACCTTGTCCAACGCCGAAACCTAATGTTAGTTCTGGGTCTACACCGATGGAACCTCTGGCAGTTCCTAATATTTTGCCAATTGTGCCCCTGTTAAACTTGCTATTCATGTCTCTAGAAAAATCACGAGCAGCATCAACCGAGCCTTTAGCCTGACCCTTTACCTTACCCATGTCTTCTAGTATAGCGTCACGCAAGGATTCTGCTATGCGAGCTTTGTTGTTCTGGCTGGCTTGCCTAGCTTGACGGGCAGTCTCACCCAATCGTTTGTAAAGACCGTCCAACTCTCTTATAGTTTCAGTATTACCAAACCCTTTGCGACTAGTCAATATGTCGTCTACCATGATGGGGTTTCCATCTAAACCAACTACACCACTCTCGACTTGCACGGCTACATCTTCACCACCAAGTAGTTTGCGAGCTTCTGGGGGCATATCGTCAGATTGTGCTTGAGCTAACTCCTTGCGAAGAGCTTGGTATTGTTTTTTTACTCCTCCAGTTGGAACTTTAGCGTTATTAGGCACGGCTTTCCATAAGAGTTCCTCTTGAACTTTAGCGTCGGCAAGTGCAGATTCTAGGGCTTTTCGTTGTTCACTGCTAATGTTGGCCTCTGTAGCAACATCTCCCAAGTCATCGACTGCCTTTCGAGCTTGCTCTCCTGCTAACTCTACGCGAGCATCAATTGCCTTTTGCAATCTGGTGCGTCTTGCTTTTAAAAAGTTTTTGGTTCCTTGAACTGAGCCAGACTGACGAATGCTAGAAACTAAGCCTTGTATAGTATCTGAAGTAGCTCTATCCATTTTTGTGCCAAGGGCGGGATCGCTCATAGCTACAGTCTGTTCTAGTTGCATTAAGCCTGGGTCTTGGCTTTTAGCAGAAGGCTGCAAGTTGCTTCCCTTTAAATCTTCAATGTTTCGAGATGCTAAAACTGGGTTTTCAACAATTTCTCTAGCTCGTGTCGATGCTCTTTGAAACGAACCCGCTTCAGAAAATGGAGCAAAAACTCTTGCACCAACACTTTTAACGGCTCTGGTAATAGGTGCGCTACCAACAAAACCACCCGCAAGGCCGCCCATAAGCTCTGCCGCAAAACCCTCTACACCACTCATTTCTTGTTCTTGAGCAATGTCCCTGGCGGTTCCAGCACCTATCACGCCGCCTGTTTCAATACTGGCAGCTCCAATAGCTCCAGGTATAGTTTTCATAGGCTCATTTATAGCCCTCGCAATTGCTCCCCTTACGCCTGGGGCTGTTGACATTACTTGTGCAGTTTTAGAAATTGGTAATATCATACCTCCAACCTCGCCACCTACGGAGCCAATGTTTTCAGCTAATGTTTCTGGGTCTCGGTCTGGAGTCGGTGCGCCAATATTAGCCATACCCCTTCGGATACTCTGTGAACCCCCAAATGCTCCTCCTTCTGGAGCATCTATACCAATTTTAGACAATCCAGCAGAAATAACATCTACTGGTGCGCCAAAAGTTTCGGCTAATCTTTTATTAAAAAAGGACATTGCTCCGCCAGGACCTTCTGTTTGACCTTGTTCGCCCAATTCAGCTTCCGCACGTTTACGTTGTGCTTGTGATATTGCAATTGCTTGCTTCTGTTCTAGCGTAAGTTCTGCCATATTAATTAAATAGTTTACGTTGCTCTTCAGTCATGAATGCCCAGTCTTTGGGATCAACACCTTGAGGAACTTTGCCTTGAGTTGAACTAATTGAACCTTGACCTTCAGGTGGAACACCTAAGTTAGCCCTAAATTCTGCAATAGCCTTGGCTCTCATGCGAGCGTCTTGACGGTCAGATGGAGGAAAAGTTGTGTCCCTAAAGGTTGCCACTTCATTTTCATATCTGCGGGCAAGAGATTTGTCAATGCTTCGTAGTTTAGCTTCAGCAGACTTAGGGTCTTTAAACGGACTAAGAGAAATGTCTAATTCTTTTTTAAGTGCTGCTGCTTCTGATGCCGCATATCGACTGCTTTCTCTAAATGCTCTAACAAGTTCATTTTGAGCTGTTTCAAAGTCCTGAGCAGCTCTTAAAGATTCTTCAGTTGCAACATCAAGTCCCACCTGACCAGTAATACCTTGGGCTTTTCTTTTAGTTGCTTCAACAAATCCAGTAAAATCACCCGCACGACTAAACAAAGTTTCTTCAGGAACGGCAACATCAAAATCAACATCAGAGGCAGACTGACCTGTAATTTGTGTAGATTGTCCTGTTGTAAGGTTTAACAATTGTGTTTCGCCAGTTATTGGATTTGACACGACCCTAACCGATCCGCTAGCAATTGCAGCAGCGTCTTCGTCTGAGATGTTAGGATTTGCTTGTTTTATTGTAGCGATCTTTCTGTCTGTTGCATCGACTGAGGTATCATCACCTGTTAACGCTTGTTGCTTGTCAAACTCAAACCGCTCTCTGGCTAATTGTTCAGATGGCGTAAGAGCAGCTGAACTTTCTAGACCTCGTGCTTGTATTGCTCTAGCTAAATCATTAATTTGAGAAACGGATGGGCCTTTTCTTCCTGACCTAACTGCCAATTGACCCTCTGCTATACGCCTTGCGTCGTCAAAAGACAGACCTTCCGTCTGTCCACCAGTGGTTCTACTTTGTGCTATACGAGTATCTCTTTCTGTTTGAGTTTCACCTGGTAGCCTGTCTCTCTCCGCAAGTCTAGCTTCACGCGCTGCACTGTCACCAGCAAAACTTCCCGTGCCTCCGATGCGTTGTTGTCTTTCTAGGCTTGCTTGTTCAAAAGATGATAGGGCATCAACGGGGGGTTGTGCAACTGTGGTAGGAACAGCACTATCAACAGGGGGTTGTGCGCTAGGCGTAATCATGCGCCCCTGTGGGTCTGTGCGTAGTCCAGATACACCTAGAGTTCCAGCAGGAGCATTAAGGTATTCATTGAGTGTCATACCACCAAGGGCAGCACGTGTTGCATCTTGACCCATAGGTGCATTGGGTCCTCGTGCTACGTCATTGACCATTTCAAATCCACGAAGGAGTGGGCCACCTAAACCAGAGGGTGTATCTGGAGACTGTAGGAAAGGGCTTACAACTGCCCCTGGTTGCTCTTGTGCGCCCGCTGTAGGTCTTTCGACGGGTGGGGTGACACCTTGGGTTGCTTCAAGGGCTGAAGCTCCTGAAGGGGAATCTATGATACCTGGAGCAGCTTGACGGGGTAATCCCTGAGCTTCTCGTGCGTCTGCGCGTTCTAACATTTCAAGCAATGCGTTTTTGACAGGCGGTTGAGCAGCAACAGGTGTTTCGCTCGTAGAAAGAAAGGGATTATTTGTTATTAAGTTTGAAACACTTTCTGTAGCAAGGCTTTGTGGTTCCATCATTGGGTTCACCTGCCCAGCCGCCTCCATAGAGAAGGGGGCTACCGCTGGTGCTTGTCCAAACGCAGACGCAGGAACGTTCCCTGCCCCCATCCGTGCGTTCTGTGCCGCAAGTTCTGCCTTCTTTCTTTCCTCTTCTTCGGCGTTATAATCTGTGCCGAAAAGGTTTTGGTTTGGTGTATCTCCTATTGCCATAGCTGTATTATATCATAAAGGGTTAGTTAGTAAGTGTAAAAGTCTATTGATGATAAGCTTGCACTAACATCAGCGGAACTACTACGTGAAGGTGGACCCGTAATGCTTGAACTGGCTGATGCACTTCCAGAAAACTGTGATGCGGATACTGATTCGCTACTCCCTGCTGCATTAGCAATAGTTACTGACCTAAAAGGTATATTATTTAAGGTAGTTTCAAAAACCTTTACATCAAATGTAATACCAGTACCTGGGTCTACGCCAGATCCATCTGTACCGTTTATATACGAACCAACTGTTATATCTACAGAAGCTAGGGTTGCTGGCTGTCCAACCTCTGCAAAAGCACTAACAACTGCAAGTCTTGACACTCCATATCCTACAAAATTGGACTCATTACCTGTGCTTCCATTATACATTCTTACAATAAAACCAGGGCTAGTAAAATTTCCTATAAACAAACTCCCATCAACGCTTCCAGCATCATTTTCATCATCTTCGTAAAAAGAATTTACAAGCTCATCATCTCTGCCAGATATAAAACTACTAGTTCCTCGACATGTCCTTTGAATGGGAGCTAAAGGATCTGATTCTCCATCTCTTTTTATAATTAATTGGGTATTTCCTGAAACTGAAAGATCGCCTTCTGCGCTGTGCGTGCTACTAGCAGAAAAACTGCCTGTCATAGAATTAAGATTCCACCATAATTTCATAGCATTTACTAAAGATTCATTTATTTGTGATGTCGATGCACTTCCACCAGAAACACCACCTAAAGTTATCCAGTTAGTAAATCCGCTTACGTTTTTTTTTGTTGCACAAAACGGAAACCCATTGCCCCTGCCTAGTGCTGTAAATGAGTCTGCGGTTGGCATTAGGTTATTTCGTTTCCTATTATTCCTTGTATAGAGGCGGCAAACGGTTTTCCATTCCTGCATATAATTACAGAAAAAGAACTAACAGGTGCAGGTAATAATATATCGTTTGTATTATCGTGAACTCCGTGGTCTACAGTTTCTTCGCCTGGTATCTCGCGATCAAATACGTAAAACGGATCACTTGAGCCTGAAGCACTTCCATCTACTAATCCTCGACCTGACATCGTGTCATTGTCAGCAAGATTTAAACCAGCGGCTTCTTCCCTTTCTGACATCGTTGGCATTGTTCCTCCGTCTTCCCCGCCTGGCCCTACTCTTTGCTTTGACCTTTCTTGAGCTTCAGCCCTTCCCTGAGCGCGTTGTTCGGATTCTTGTTTTCTTTGCGCAGATTCAGCAACTCGTTTTGCTCGACCCTGTTCTGTTTTAGTTGTCTTTTTAGGTTCTTGATTTGCCATACTTTAAACGCTCCAGGTGATTACTTCGTAGTAAGTTGTTCCGTCCAAAGCGGTTATAATAGGTCGGCTGTTGCGTTTTATTATCCCTGTTGTGCTATAACCTTCTGCTGTGGTTGAACCAGTTCCTTCACATATAGTGCTTCTACTTGAATTACTTTCATCAAATACAATAATGTTCCCATTAGCCCTCGGTGTTTTTGAGGTAATGTAAGTAATTGAACCATTGGAAGATGAAGACGTTAAAAAACAACCAGGGTAGGTTTGTATTCTAGCCGATGCACCAAAGTTTTGACTAAAACCCGTTTCGGTCAATGTGTTGTTGCCTGAAACGGCTGAAACTGTATTACCTGCTCCTCTAGTTAAAGAAACATTTGTTGATGTAACCGAGCAAGAAATAGCACCCAGATCAAATGCAACACTGGCCGTATCGGGGGGAGTGCTTTGAACCTCAATGGTAACCTGTGCTGCTATTGTTTTTCTTCGGCGAGGTGTTACTTTAGGAACAGCAATTGTTCCAGATACTCCTCCGCTTTCCACAGAAATAGTTGCGCAATTTACTTCTCCAGGAACTTCTACTTGAACAACGTCCTTGTATGTTGTTTTTGTTCCTTCAATAGTGCCTTGTATGCACGTATTGGTAAATTGAACGTATCCGTCCTCTTGAGTTTCGCTTTTAGATATAAGAACTCCAGTAGGAACAACCTCTGTGCCGTAAGAAACAACAGTTACTTCTGTGGTTCCATCTATGCGACCTGGTCTTGTTGAGGTCTTTATTTCGCCTTCCCCCTTTGCGAATGTAAATCGTCTAGTAGGGATACCCTCTACGTTGCTAACTTCGTCTCCGATCTTAACGCCCGAAATTGTGCTAGTAGGAGTTTCGTTAAAAGCTTCTACTACTTCAATGCGAAGCTTGCCCGTTCCCGTCCCTCCATTGCGCTCACTAATACGCAAGCTTAGTACGCTTGGTTTTAAAAAAGTAAACCGCCTGGTTTGAATGCCATCTACGTTGGATTCTTGTTCATTAGCTATTGAGTAACCAGAGGGCGTAGATGGAGTGCTAGCAAAAGTTTCTTTCACAATTGCAAGTTGACTACCCACCTTATCTTCAGTCTCAGATAGGGTTCCTGCTTGTATATATACTTCAGTTACTTCCCTATAACTATCTGTATCATCAACTTCATAACTAGCTAAAATACAAGTGACTGCTGTTTCAGTATCAATCTGTGACGTAATAGAAGTTGTGCCTACTGTCTTTTGAAAATCAGTCCCAGCCTTTGCAATACTTGTTCTTGTTACGCGCCGTAAACCATTCTCTATGTAATTAACAGTATCATCTTTTACTTGGACAAAGCTAGCCCCAAGGGTTTGATACACGAGCGTAACAATGTATTTCTCTTGCTGTGTGCTGGACTGAACAGATACGAGGCGCATATCCGTATAGGCTTCTCCTGTGCGTGGAGCCAGTCCATCAATAGACATCTCTGCGGATTCTAGTGAACCAAAGTCAGGAAAGATGCGAGCCTTGTTAGAACTATACCAGTCCTCACGACTGTTTATAGTAGTGCAGTTAACGGTCAGTTGATACCGACCATTCTGTAACTGCTCAACAGCTGGAGTTCCGACTAGTTTCAGCCTATTAGTTCTGTGAGAGATTGCCATTACTGAGCCAATATACCTATATCTTTTAAAGCCTTAACGATGTCACCGACTGTATAAGCTGCGCTGCCTACGCCTCCTGTAAATGTAGCGTTTGCGTGAAGAGCAGTTCCTGACCCCCCGCTAGTCCCAGTTGTTGTACCAGTTGTGGCAGGTTGAACAACGGGAGTAGCATTAAAGAAACCAATCTTTTGACTGGTAGCAGTGCCAATCTTTGTTCCTGTGCTTGTTCCAATAATTAGGTCGTGATCGCCAGATATATCTAAATCCTTACCAAATACTACTTTTTCTCCTGAGTTAGTGGTAGTAAACTTCAAGTAACTGTTTGTGGACTCCGTAATATCTAAGGCATTAGCTAGATTGTCGGTAAGAGTAATCTTATTATCGCCCGTATCAGTTCCATCAAAAATAACATTGAGTCCAGTTGCGGCATCATCGGCAGAGATTGAGTCACAGTTGATGTCACCAACATTAGTAATGTTTCCGTCTGATGCACTTATTGAGGTAAATGTTCCAGCAGCAGGTGTAGTTGCACCAATCGTAGCTCCATCCAATGAAGTTATTCTCTCTTGATTATATATAATAGTTCCGTTGGTAGTAACGGCAAAACCATTAGTGCCTACGTCAGTAAAGGTCTTATCTGCCCTGCGCAAGTCCACCATTAATGCACAGTCTTCAACGAGGGGTGCTGAATCTGGAGAGAAATATATTCTAGCGGCTTCACCAGCATCAAGTAGGTTTGCTATTAGGATTACATAATTACCAAGAGCGATGTCATCTCCAGCATTAGAACCGCCGTCAGAGCCAATTTGAAACTGACCGCTGTTAGCCAGTGTTAACGCGGTCCCTGATACGCTAACACCTGTTTGAGCAACATTATCAACGTAAGCTATTGCATTACCACTACGATCAACGGTAACTACATAAGTATGCCATTTGTTATCATTAAGACCTGTTGCTAATGTAAAGTCAGCGGAACCACCCGCGTCCTGCATTGTTAGTATAAGACTACCAGATACGAACCTTAATCTATATCCTGTTCCTGAAAGTTTAGTAAGGACTGGTTCTGTTCCACTACTGTCTAGCCTTGCCCAAAAAGCTAAAGTAAAATCTCCAGCGTCAATATCTAGTTCAGGAGCATCTGCTAGGCTAAGATACGCAGAAGTGTTAGTAAAGCTAATGCTACGTGGGACAAAGTTTACCTGTGCAGTTGGATCTGTAATACTTAATGTAGTTTTAACAGCAGCAGCACTTGTGTCATCTAAAAAGGTTTTAGCAAAATCACTAATAACAGTGCTGTCGGGTAGAGTAAGTGTTTTTACTCCAGTAAGATCAGCTAGTTCACTATCCATTAATGCTCCAGCAGATGTAACATTTGCCGTATCGGTTACGTCAGCATTAGTCTCAACGGTATCAAGCTTTGCTTCTTGAGCATCAGTCATGAACCGCTTATTAGTTGCGTCAGTTAGGTTAGCTGTGCTTGCTGTTAGTGTTACACCAGATATTGAACCACCACTAATACTAACACTGTTAGAAGCCTGAGATGCTATTGTTCCAGCGTCAGAGATTGTGCTAAGAGCCTGAGTTCCCGTATGGTTGGCCCTTTGTATAGCTTCAGCGTAAACAGAACTTTGTTGCGTATTAGAACCAGTTGGCTGGCTGTTTACTAAAAGGTTAGAAAGTTCTACTGTGGCTGTTCCAGAAGGTATAATAAACTGAACCTTTTCCCTATTTGGAAGAATAACCTCATATACACTTTCAATATCAGAAACCCCGTTTCTAAACAAAGTAACGCTTCCATCTCCGCTAGAATCACTCGTTGCTGTTACGATACCAGGCAATACAACATAATCACCAGACCCGTCAGCACCTGCGGTTAACAGCCTAAAGCTTAACGTCTGGTTAGCGTAGTTAGCAAATCCAGCGGTTTTTAAATTAAAGTTTACAGTTGTACTAGACATTAGCAGTCCCAGGCTCTCCTTGACCAATAGTTTGCGGACATCTTGCCCTTGCCTCCCTTGATACCAGCACTACGGGCGCAGTAGCTTCTCTTACGGGCTGGTTGATTTTTCTTAATGCTCATATTAGCATCACCAAAGCGTATTAACTTTTCCTTACCACCTTCGCAAGCTTTCACAACAAACTTCTTCCCGCCCTGAACTTCACGGCGTGGCACGTTGCACTTCATCTTTGATTTGTCTGCCATTGTTATTTAGTTCTTACTTTTGCTTTAGGTGTGTTTGATACTACGGTTTGTCCTCTTGCTCCTGCTGCTTTCTTTTTTCTAGCTGTGCTTGCTCTCTCTGCCTTCGTGAGGCTAAGAGCCTTTCTTTTAGGCAGGCAACGGTCAGGGTTTTTCTTATCCTTCGACGTTCCGCAAGGTCCTTTGATTGATCCATCAGTTCCAATCCTTACCCAGTTCTGCTTTCTCCATTGTGCTAGCTGTGACATTATGTTCTTTTACGTTGGGCACTTTTAGACTTCTTGGCGTAGTTAGGGTCTTTGCAATACTTAGATGCAGCCATATTAGCATAAGCGGATGGATACGTATCAAACGTACGTCTAGCCCAGGCTTTACCTTCTGGGCATATCTTACCTCCACTCTTTGCTTTCTTTGGCATTATTTACACTTCTTGCGTTTACCCATTCCCTTCATCCCCTTTGTAGAGGGACGACCTACTTTACTTCCGTATGTTCCTTTTCCTTGTGGCATAATATTATTTGTTTTTTTTGTTGTGAAAGTCGAACAGAACTTTTACTTTTTCTGTTAGAGCTTCTAGGTTGTAGTGCATCCTAGCTAGCACGATAATTAACGTAATAATGCCAATACCGATGGGCCAGAGGGATGCGATGATTTGTAGAACTTCATTCATTTAATTTGTGATGAACCAAAGTAGAACCCTACGATGGCTAGGGCAGTTTGCCTAATTTCTGGTAAAATAACGAAGCCCTGCACAGTATCCCATTTAAGGCTCTTGAATAGCCCTAAAAAGCCGTTTGTCTCTCTACCTATGGTTACCCCTACTTCAGTCCACGCAAAGACGAATGGGGCTATTACAATGGCAAAGACGGTGGATACAACGAGGAACCTACGAACCAATACACCACCGTCACGCTTTGCCGCAGCATCTGCCGAAGCATCTGCCGCTTGCTGGGACGTAATAATACGCTCAAACTGGCGAGCCTGGCTCTGCATCTGAGTGCCAATGAGCTTCATTACGAAGCCACTGATTCCTCCTCCGAGCATTGCTAGTAGTTCTGGTGTCATTATTTCTTTGTCAGTTCCTTGATTACCTTGATTGCGGATGCAGCCATATAGATGAAGGTCGATAGACCTACGCAGAAACCAAGCAGCTCGTTAATGGGGGCTAGTTCAATGGTAGCTATAAAGCCTCCTGTTCCGATTGTTGATCTGTAGATAATGTCTTGCATAGTATTTAATCGTCGTCAGGGTCAGGTAAGGGTGTGTAGTGATCAACGGTTGATGATTCCTCGGACTCGTCCAGGTCATAGTTAGTTACGTCCAATGCCCACATATGGTCAATGGTTTCGTCGGGGTAGGTAAGCCAACGTGTGCCTATACCATTGACCCAATAGCTGTAGCCAATTTCCTTGCCTTCTTCGTCGGCTCGCTCAATGGCGGCTTCCTTGCTTGCGTATATTAAGTAAAGCATTATACAAGAGTTATATTATAGTGATTAGCAATGTTAGCTTCAATGGCTGTGCGGTTGGCTGTTTGGTCAGTGTTGTAGATAATCGCTTCACGGATACGTCCGTTAAATAAGGTGCCACTTGATGCTCTTAATTTACCAATAAGAACAATATCAAGTTCTCCTGATGTAAAGTCATCACCGTAGTCACTAGTGCTTTCAACCAGAGTTCCACCCAACGCTCCTGACTTTGTTGAGGTTTGTCCCGTTGTTAAAGCAAAACTTAACCTAGTTGCACCGCTAACGGATGCGCTTGCTGTAACAGAAGTTGTATTTCTAGAGTTAACATTTGTTACTGAGTTGCCTTCAATTATTCCAAAATTCGTAGTGCCTGATGCACTTGAAGCTAGGGACACGCAACCTCCACCACCACTGTCGTGAACGGATGCTGTAATCATCGAAACAGTAGCACCCATTCCTGAAAAGGAATTAGCCTGTAAGAACTGCGACCCATCAAGGTCAATTCCATTATCAGCAACTAAAGAACCAGAACTAACAATCTTAGGTTGGTTTGCAGCAGTTGCTTGTTCCGCATCATTGCCGTTACCTGACTGGTCATACCAAGTGTCTACAAAGCCGTCATTACCAGAACCAACAAAGTCAACTAAAGCACCAGAAGATATACCTGAAGCTGTGAAGTCTTCTTCATCATTATCTCCTGCACCACCACCCGTGTCACGACGAACACGCACAACCTTGGGATCACCGCCAGTAAGACTACGGAGGCTGTATGCCGCCTTAGCGTTAGGAGCAATCTGTAGGACGCTCTCGCCCACTGAGTTCAGCCGACGCTGGCGACCCAGGGCTGAATCAAGGCTAACGTGCATACTAGACCTTGTGTAGTTGCACTAGTCCACCGCTAATAGTAACGGAGGTAAAGTTGCCATAAACAATTGTTCCTGCTCCTAGAGTTGTAAGGAGGTCTGCGGAATTAGTTACATTAGTAGCAGTCAATGCCGAAAGAGTTGAATCCTTAAGAAACTGGATAGCTCCAAACGAACCAGCGGTTGCACCGTCGGCTGCATTGATTACTATTGAACCTGCGGAGCTGAACTCCAGTGCGTTATTTCGTGAACTTGCCATAATTGTGTATTATATCACAGGGGGTTACTATCGGGATTGCCGATTTACGTATGTGGAAAATCTCTTGTTAATTGTGTTATTGTTGGATCGAATGTCAATCTTCTCTAGCTCCAAGGCTAGGTAGGTCTGAGCCACCTGCTCTTCGGCTAGGGCTTGCTCTTGTCTGTTCTGAACCCGTAGGAAGTCAGCATACACAGCGTGAGCAATGTAATTGAAGAACTCACCTGGAACCTCTACTACAGAATTGTAGTAATCCGAGGTAACAGTAAAGGGAGTGAACTGCTTTTTGTAGGAGACAAATGCTGAATTGTCAGTGGAGTTAGCAATGTTTAAAATGTTAGCACCATCAAAATCTACAAAAAAATCATACTCCATAGAGGAGTTGTTTTGGAATGCTTTTTTGCGATGTATTCTATTAAAGTCTCCAATGGTAGTTTTATTTGTTTCAGCGTAGGGAATAAGATTTTTAGCAGCAACTGAAAGAACGTCTGAGCCAGCTCTTGGTGTCCAAGTTTCTACATCCTCAACTCTATCTTTTTTTACAGAATCTGCTTCAGTAAATTGAGTTGTTCCAGCACTAGTAATATCTACTGTTCCATCAGCATTTATTGAAAACCCAGCATCATAGGTTACTATCCAAGCATTACTGCTATTTTTATATATTAGAATAACTGGTGCGGACGGGTTTGAATCTTCGTAAACGCTAGTTCCTGCTTTGCCTATATCGCCGTCGTTAAGACCTATGAATCTATAATTAGCATTAACATCCGTTATAGTACTAGACGTTGCCCCTGAAAGAACATATGAAATAATATTACGTTTTTCTGAACTAACAAGATACCTAGGCCATACTGGACTTTCGTCAAATGCCTGTTGAAACCTACGATTGATAAAGTGACTTAACTGATCCTGTTCAGTTACATCAAGTTGACCACCAGTTCCTATTAGAGCTGATGTTATCTTAAATAGGTCGCCGTAGGTTCTGGTCTGCATTAGATTTTATTTGGGGTAAGTTCAGGAAACTTCTTGTTGTAATACTTTAAAAATTCTTTAGAATGCACAGTCTCTTGACCGTACTTCTGTGTAAGTCGGAAAAATTCTCTTGCGGGAATAGTTGCAACTGGTTTGCCAAGTGTTGGGTGTGTAGTCCCCTTTAGTGCTTGGGCTTCTTTGGCTGCTTGTGCAACCCTCTTTTTTTCTGTTTGCTTTTCTAGTTTAAAGCCGTTTTGAATCTCCTTCATAAAGGCGCGGTCAATCTCGCCATCGGAGTATCGTTTTAGATTAGGAATGATTATATCCATATTAAAAAAGGCGGGGGGCCGAAGCCCCCCAACCAGAATTTAATTAGCTTGCAGAGAAGCGCATTGGGTCGAATACACGAACACCAATGATAACTTCACCAGCAGTAAGGTTAGCAACTGTACCACCAAACTTGTAGATAAGGTTGGTTGCAGCAGCACCACCAGAACCAGCAACAGGAGAGGCTCCTGCTTTAACTGTTGTGTCTCCATTAGCTTGAATGAAGTCTGTTCCAGTGTTGTATGCAGTAGCACCTGCGTTAGCGTCGATGTCGAAGCTATCGATAAGTGTGTCGTCGTCAGTTCCAGTACCAACTTCAAGGGTGATGTCAGAAGCTCCAACAAGAGCTACAGACTCAACAGCAAAGGCAACGTCAACTGCACCACCAGCTGGGATTTGTCCCCAGACAGTTTGGTTAGTGCTTGCGTTAACGATGTCTTGAGCGGATAGAACAAGTACGTGAGTGAAATCACCACTTGATTCATTTACGGTTAATTTAGCCATAATATTATATTTCCTTTAGTTAAGGGTTAAGCAGATGCTGTGATCTTGCCGTGTGCGCCAGGGTGGTATACACCAAGTGTTAGAGCGCAATCAACGAAACCACGCTCACCACCACCAAGATTAGGCAGGCGAGTGCTTCCCATTGGGATAAGCTCGTGAACACCGTAGTATTCTGGGTTTACAACATAACCAGACATTCCTGCTTGACCAGCTTGTGTGGGCATACAGTCAGGGTTAGCGTTGACAACAGAAACGATGCCGTGATCGGACTGATAGAGGTCAACAGATAGCTTGATGCTACCGCTGTTACCGTCGTAGTTAACATTTCGGACTGAGTCACCACTTACACCACCGATGCGAGCGAAGTCGCTGATGTCGGTGCGAAGAGCAGTGTCAGCAACAAGCATAAGATTGTCGCTTGTTCCAGTTACCTTGAAGATAGAGGAGATAAGACCGTTAAGTTCTGATTCAGCGAAAACGTCGTCAGTTACATCCACGATGCTTGCAGCAGGTGTGCGGAATGCAGCAGGAACGTCAGCAGGACCAGCAGAGTCGATCCAGTCACCAAGACCACGAAGGGCATTAGCAGTACCAGCGCCGTCTTCAACAGCGGAGTCTTGCGTACCAGCAAGTGTAGCTTCAACGTCGCGTTTTAGTTCGCGGATAGCTTTGGCTTCAGCCTGAGCAATCTTAGCGGGACCAACAGAATCGACTGCTTCTTGCAGATCGGATACCATGTAGTCACGGCGGAACTTTTGAACACGATTGCCGAGGCGAGCGCGGCCAGCGAACTGGTCAGTGAATGCAGTAACGTCAGCACCTTCAGCGATGCCAGCAGTCTGTGGAGCCGAAAGGCTATCAACAGTCCACTCAACATTTGTTGCGGATGCACGTTCTTTATTAGCAGATGAAAGGATAGGAGTTTCTTCTGGAGCGAGGATAGTCAAGACATCAGTCAAGTCTTCGCGGTTAGAAACGCCCGATCCTGTATTAGTAGTATCGAATGTGTTTGAGAATGACATTGTATTTAATGATTATTTAATGAGTTATTGTGTTATGAGCGGTTGCTCATTTTGAGTCGTCGAAGAGCAGCAAAGTCTCTAGCATTACCCGTTTCTTTAAACCTGGCTTCTAATTCTTTTAGAGCCTTGGCAGTTCTTCCCATTCCTTTTTCGGATTGGGCAGAGGCTGGATTACCTGTCTTGGGAGGATTTAACGTAGGAGCTTTCTTGGTATTCCCTACTAGTTTACGGCCATGTATGCTATTTGTAGCATGGGCAAACCAATAATCTAGTTGGGCGGCGATGTCAGGTGATTCACGTTTCAAAACACTTTTTAGTTTCTTGAATCGTTCGTCTCCTACTGTAGCT
>Ga0213867_1000691_pt1 | contig 15042 bp, 13 predicted proteins | sample PICome_12_FD_160120 | JGI IMG/M metagenome (GOLD analysis project Ga0213867, IMG submission 160120) | Coastal seawater microbial communities near Pivers Island, North Carolina, United States - PICO540 | ecosystem: Environmental > Aquatic > Marine > Coastal | place: USA: North Carolina... | reverse complement strand
AATTTATAAGTCAAAATTTATACGACTAACACAGAATCGAGACTACCTAGACCCAATTGAAGCAATATGATGCGATTTTTGTGGAGGAGATACACATCCGCCGTCTTTTTCTTACACTCTTACACTTGGATCGCACCTACATTTATTTCTCTGCTTTTTGCGAGTGGCGGGACGGCTTCGAACGCCACGGTGAAGGCTGAGGAAATGGGTGCAACGTCTACATCTGCATCCGGTACCAGTAGTTTGGAGGGCTTGGTAGTGTTGGGTGGATTTCTTGTAAACTTTGAGACCATTAGTCCGTTTAGCATCGTTGGATCCGAATTGGAATGTTGGAAAGTGATTCACGATTCCGTGCACAGCATGCCTCCTCCCAGTGACGAGCCTTTGGCCGGTCAAGTTGCCTATGAACAAGCAGAGCAATACTTCATGGATGGAGATTATCGATTGGCTGGTCTGTATTACCTGAATGCACTTGCATGGTCAAATAAGAATAACGACGCATACACATTCGAAACCTGTTTGATTAAGTTTATTTCTAGCTTTGATCGTTTAGAAGATCCCGCAGAAGGAATAATGTATCTGGCAAGAATTTACTTGCAATCAAACCATTCTAACGAAGCTCGTCTCTATGGCATGTCCCTATTACAAGTCGCATTAAATATCAATGCCATGAACGAAGATGCACGAGACTTAATGGAAGAGTTTAATATTGATTGCAAACTGAATGATAAATTTTTCTCGTTCGAATGTTCTCAAGATGGATTGCAGGTGACGGGATCAATAGGCAACAAGGGCCAAAACTTCATGGACGATAAATTTAGAATGAAAATAGTATCGGATGTTAGGGAGCAGATACCTGAATATCTTAGCCCTTCAGAGTGCATGAACTTGAACGACAAATGTGGGTTTTGGGCTGAGAAGGTGTGTTGTATTCATCAAAAGTTACATGTTAATAATTTTTCTGATTTGTCTTTTTATGCAGGGCGAATGCACCAAAAACCCTGTTTTTATGCTGGAACATTGCCGACTTGCTTGTGGTGGGTGCGAATATTACAGGGAAAAAAGAGGTGAAGCGTTTGGATGCCCACAATCATTTTCTGGGTCAGTGGAAGAGACTGAGGAAATTTTGACTTTATTAAAAGACACTTACGCTTATATTGAAGAAGTAAAATTAAGTCATCCCGACAAGAAAATATCAAGCAGTTGGTGTTGGAATGCATATCCACACTGTACTTTCTGGGCAACACGTGGGGAATGTGAACGCAATCCAAATTTGTATAAAATGTGTAGTCCTGCTTGCAAATCCTGTGAAAGAATATAGAATATAGTAACGAATGTGAAGAATAGAATTGTGGGAGCTCTTTTCGCCAATAATGGTTGCTTTCTGGACGTCGTGAACCTTGCGGCGGTCAACCAGTCAGTCCTTTTCTACACTTGCACATGTTTAGTTAACTGCAATTGTCTCATCCTTCAAAGAATGAGCCTCTCTTTCAGTAGTCAGATTTTGGTTGAAGGACACACCTGCAGTGAATATAAGGCATAGCGATCTTGTCTTGAGTCAAGAGAACTTTGCATTGACCAAATGCCGCGATTTTCAAGGCTTATTGCATGACTTCTGTACAAAATTTATTTGACAAAATAAATGAAAGAATCAGTCTCTGAAATAATTTGCGGATAGCTATATGCACTGGTAAACAAAGAATTCTTTACAAGACCATGTTTATTTAACAGCTCAGTTTCTGTAAGTTATTAAATAGAGATCAATTTGTTTGAATCTATTTTAAAACTACTAGTTAGAATATAACCAATTACTTTCTGCGTCTGACAGTTACAAAATGGTTTTTTGTCCTTGAATTAGACTTTGAGTTAGACGCGACTGGAGTATTTATGTTGTCAATGTACTGCACAGGCAAAGTGTCTTCATCAGCATACGGTTCGGTTTGAAATTTTTGAACTAAAGGGGGCAACACAACTCTGCTCGTGTTCTCCTTACTAGGCGACTTCCAATCGTTCTTTAGCGAATGTTTTGCTCGTTCTATGGATTCCGGTGATATTGGTGGAAGTATTAATTTGTTGTAACCATCTTCATCTTCAATTGAATTTTCCTTAAAATGTGATGATTCTTGAAGGGGAGGAGCAGAGAGCGCACGTGATGGTAATTCATCGATGTCTTCAACCCTCTTCTTTTCCTCATTCATTGCTTTGGTAACCCATGAAGGGTAGTCGTCGGTGTTTTCTTTCGCTGCTTCGTCTTCATCTCGCATGGCCTTAACTACCCACGAGGGGTATTCATCTCCCTTTTCAGCAACGAATTTGTCGTCGCTGCACGATAGAGGAGAAATAGTGTTTTGTATATTCTTTTCAGAATTTTCAACATCAATTCTATCCTTGTTTCTAAAATAATAAGGTTGCGCTACACCATCTGTCCGAAATCCAAGAATTGCTTGATCGTTTTGCTTTCGTTGGTGTGAAAACAAAGCTCTATCTCCGCGACGTCGTTCTTCTGACATCATTATTGCCCGTTTAGAAGCAGACCTTACGTCTACTCGAGGCGTCCGCGGCGCATCACTGTGACTTAAATCACTCCGACTATTTTCATCGTCGCCATCGTCATCTTCATTCTCTAACTTTTTAGTGAAGAAATCGTCAGATATAAGTTGACCAGCTGTTGGACGTTTATCGGGATCTCGAAGAAAACACTTTTCAATTAACTGACGCAAAATTAATGGAACATCATTATGGCTCATGGGTGGGGGGTCGCAAGTCTCTCGTATGTGCAAAAATAAAGCCATAGGGTTTCCAAGCTTCAAAGATTTCCATGGTGGATTACCAGTTATCATTTGCAAGGCTACACCACCTACACTCCATATGTCGGCCTTTTTGCCATCATATTGTTTTTCAAATACTTCGGGCGCCATAAAATATGGTGTTCCTCGCAAGCTAGCGGCCATCGAACCATTCCCAATATATTTGCTGGCACCAAAATCGGCAAGTTTGACAGCACCCATCCCGTCTACTAAGATATTTCCGCCTTTTATATCACGATGGACGATATTATTAGAATGTAAGTATAACAAGCCATGGAGGGTTTGTAGCATGTATGTCTGGACAACATTGGGACTCAATTTTCCAAACTTATCAATAAGAGAGGCTATACTTCCACCTGGGACCCATTCTTGAAAAATATATAGAAGGCCCTTCTCTTCGTCTGTTTCTGCCCCAAGATATTGTACAATATTTGGATGAACGAGGACCTGCATTAGATCAATCTCTCTTTGAAAGTCGTCAATATCACGGCATTCTGTTGTAAGGATATTAACACTCTTCACCGCGATCAGACTACCGGTTCTTTTATTCATACCTACATGCACTTCTCCAAATGATCCTAATCCAATTCGTTCGCCAAGAGACCATTTTCCTTTTCTTACCCTTTCCCGTTGTAAGGGCGTGCGAGTTGCCCGTTGCTTCTCTGAAATCACTTTTGAAACTGTAATCGGAACAGTTGAACGGGTTCGAGAAATACGGTGAGACTGATCGGCTCTCTTATTACTTAATTTACTCTGATTGTTCTGCGGACTATCGATCAAGAGTGAATCTTTTGGTGAGGCACCTATGACCTGGTAAACGACTTCTGTTGCTGCTGTCGACACTGGCGTATCGAGGTCTTGCTTACCATCTATTACATTTCGCTCAGTCGGCACAACTGTACTACCACTCGAAGTGCTTCCTTCGTCTTCTCGTAAACCTTTACCACTCGGCAAATTCATAAGGACGGATTGTCCTGACGAAACACTCAGCCTCACAAAATCACTATCTGTTGAGTACTTAGTACTGGTTTCCTCACTCTCCCGAGCAACCACATTCTCCAACCGACGAAGTTTAGTATGCGTACGTATTTTTGGTGGGACCAAGCTCTGTTTCACATTAACATTCGTAAATAGATTACCAAACGATATTTCAGACGGACCACCAACACATGAATCATTCAGATTAAGCTTTTCCATCGTCGATGCGATATCATCTGTTTCCCCAACCACATCCTCCGCCTCTGACGAAGATTCACTGCTACTAGAATACGACGAATTTGATCGATTGCGACGAATTCTCATTACTGAACGGTCCTGCACCTTAATATTTGTCGTCATCGTTCTCTGTGAAGTTTTAAGGGAGGTTTTCGGTGCCTTTCCAATGGCACCAAGCACGCCCGTATCGCTACCATACGAACGATCGTCGTCACTGCTTTCGTCATCCTCTTCACTGCTGCTGCTGTTGCTGCAACTGCTACTGTCCGAGTCGTTAGTGCGTCGATAATTTGGCATTGCTTGTATCGTTGGTTAGTAAGTTAATTAGTTAGTTGATTAGAGTATTCCCTCTATTCTACTAAAAATGTATTACTTCACATATTATCGAGTCTACTGCAATAGCTCCTTTCCAGTTGGGATTCTCATTTTTCAACGGCTGATCGAAAATTCGCATTGAGTTCGATTAATATTTATAATGAGAAGATTTAAGAGATTGGACGAACTTTCCTGTACATACATCATACATGCAGCCGGTCGTAGATGTACATACAGATTGCAATGGTATAGGGTAATAGGATATAGGATGCTTAACTAAGCTAGTCTAACCAATGGAGACCGAAATCCACAGCAATAATGCTTCTCCCATTCGTCAGCGTGCCGCATTGAGTGGATTATGTGCAGCCGTTGCGAGCGTCTTTGGTAAAGTAGGCCTAAGCGATGTCAATGGCCCAGTTGTGTCTTTCGTTGTTCACTACATGTGTGGCACGGAGATTGCATCATCGTCTGATAATGATGGTGGTGGTGATTATTTATTCACGTGCAATTCCCTTGTTTCGTACGGTGCTCGTGGAGTTTTCGTCATAGCCATGTTATTGATAAATGCGATCATGATGAGCAGCTTTCTTGAGGTATTTGGTAGTTGCATATCACGTTGCTTTTCTATAGCAAGTTACTTATCTTTTTTATTGTCTGGATTTCTCTCTATTACGTAGGGATTACAAGAAAGTGGAAGTGTTGCAGCAGTTGCTCTTTCGACGGCTGCAAATTTCAGTGCTTCCGCAATTCTTGGCATTGTATTGTTTGGAGAAAATGTAAATGAAGTATGGTTGGTTGGCTTTCTGATGATACTTGCTGGAATTTTTCTCCTGACTCAAGTAAAGGCGAAAACTGACTGATCGAGTAAATTTTTGTCAGAGTCTGCATGTTATAATGTTTTGACTTAAATTTGTTAACAGGTACCTCCACCGTACACGTTTCAACAAACTATTCAAACAATACTTTAAATCGATGATCTTTTCTTATCTCATCTTGTAAAGCCTTTGTATCAAAGAGAGTAGAATGCTGAGAATGATAATGTGTTGGCTACATATGGACGGGCCTGAACCCTAACAGAATCTTACCGCGATTCGTGATTTCTTCGTACTTTCGTGTAGAGCCAACCTTTGCCTTAATACTTTACTTCCGGGATCGTTTGCCTCTTTATTCGTGTTTTTTTCTATTCTCTCGGTCAACTTATGTTTTCGTTCATTCAAGCGTTCATTTAATAAATGGATACATAATTTCTGGAGACGGTTTGCCTCCCCTTCATCGAAAACCTTGTTGAGATCACCGCTAGCCTTCATTGAAAGTAACATATCTTCAGGTAAATATTTACTGATCCAATCATTTTCAAAATCTTGTTGAATGTCGGAGACATTGTTGCTGCCTTCGCTTTCTTCTCTTAATTCTTTAAAAAGATATATTGGAGCAACCGTTTTATCGTGCAATATTTTAGCTTCCTGAATTTCCACATAAAGTTCTCTGATAAGTGCCATGCAGTCTTTTTCTGCTGTTATTGTTGAATGATAATTTGAATCTTGTTCCTTTGACCTCTTGTGAATTTTTTTCACAATCGGGAGGGACCGATCGTTGCATGGAAAATACTCTATTGATACATATTTTTCTTTAATCATGAATTCTCGTTTTGAAATTACTTCAACCGGTTTTGCAATAATCTCAGGGCGATTAAAAACCTCCCTGGTCAAAAATGGAAGGATGGTATTCACATCAAAACAGGATTAAAGAAAAACAGAGCGACGAAACGTTTGAGTGCAAAACTTACGTTGCTGATATAATTGAGATTGTTTTATTGTCGTTGACGTTTATCAGACTGTACAGACCTAGATTTTTGTCACAAAGTGCAACTTTGAGGTAAAGCTCTCTCAAGTTATCAGATCTACCCGAAAAAGTATACCGAACCTCCTTCTCGAAGAATTCTTGGAATGCTACTAAGCAGTCAAGTCTTGCGCCTTCATAAAAAGTTAGGGTTCTACTTTCACCTAAATGTTCCTCCCATTTGCTGACCGCGCTTTGATGTCCACGATCAAACATTTCGTGCCATTGACGCCCGCGTGGCCATCTGGTTCGTGACAGGAGAGACCCTTGACATGGCTGATAGAAGAAAACTTCTTCTATACAATTTACGATAAGAGCTTCACTATCAGAATAAAAAGTAGCTCGACTTTTCAGCATGAGCGTGTTTGACGGCTTGTCCGAAAATACTTCGATCTTCGCGTCTTGATAATGAGCAATGAATTTTTCTGTGGCAATGTCAGGAAGCTTTTCGGGAAAGTCTAGGGTTGAAACCCACGAAACTGGAGGGCATGAAATATTAGTTGCGATGTTGAGAATGGAGCAGCTTGCGGCACCGTCATTGAAGACTGATAGCCACGTATCGTTGTTCTTAAAATCAAATGTCATTTTTTCAGGTGAAACATCTATATTTTTGTTGATCCAAATGTTTTGGGGATTCCATACAGAGTAAATATGTAAGAAAGGCGCGTCGCTAGATGAATATGTATGACCTGACATTGGTTCCAAAAAAAGCATATCTTCTATATTTCTTGCGCCGCCCCTTACAAGAACCCAGCAATGGTCGCGTGGTTTGGTGTCATCACAAGTTAAGGAATCCTTCGGGCAGTATGTTTCCTTGTGAGAGACAATCTTTATAAATTTATTTTCTGGGTCTGGATTGTATTGACATCCGCGAAGATCGTTTTTACATAGCCATCGCGGTGCAACACCATGTACAACATATGCATCATAATTTGCACCGAGTAGCAAGGAAGCAAGGAGAATAGAGAAATCGAAGGAACTGCCCGCTCTCCAATGAATGACAGATGAAGGAGATGGAAGAACACTTGGAAATGTACATGGCTCTTCCAAATCCTCTTTGACTAAATATGATGAAACGAAATTTTGTATTTGGTGAAGGTTGATAATTTCTGGATGTAGGCATAAAGTTGGTCTCAGTGTTGAAGTAATGCATTTATCAATACCATATTCGTTCCTTGCAAAAAGAGTAACTTTCGCATTCAAATCGTGTGCTTCTTTAAAAGATCGTAAGTAACTAATGCATTCTCTCTCTTTACTATTGTTTTCAGTGTAAGAATTGGGCACCGATAAATTTATCTTCTCAACTCTATGTCTTAAACTCGATTCCCTCATATTCAAACATCTGTCCCTATATTTGAATCCGTTCATGTTATATTTACATCTAACGGCTTTCAAGATTTGGAGCCTTACGGATCTCCCGAAGCGATTCTTTTTCACGATTGCTGTGTCAAACACGTTAATGTTTTGTCAAATCTTAAAAGTAACATATGATTAATGACGACGACAGTGAAAGTGATGACGACGATATTCTCGCCTTATTGGAAGCGCCCCTTCCAGAGAAGAAAACGAAAAAGAAACGTATTGGTAAAAAACCGAAAGGCAGAAAATTTGTATCCTTTGCTGAAGTGTCATCATCTTCTTCAGCATTGAGTATTGATCGACCAATAAGCTCAGATCGAAAGAAGGTAGAGAAAAAGGTTGACACATTTGATGTCGATGATTTACTTGATAACCGACAAGATCCCGTTGCTCCGATAAGGTGAGAAAGTTTATTCTTCAAAAGCAATAGGTGCTATGATTTCAAGGCTTTACTCAAACGCACTGATTCAAGGAAGAATACTGTCCTTCGCTCGAGCCTATCCAATGAAAAAGAACATCCAACTATCCGTAACAGGATTGTCCCTAGTGAACCGATGCAAGTTTATGAAGACAAAAATATACTGACAAAACAAATACCGAACCAAGAAGAGAAGATAACCAATTCTAGGTATCTCCATCATGTTGAGGAATCATCTGATTTGTCGTCCACTCTTGAAAAGTTAATCAAGAAAAGAGATTCAAACGTCAGTGAACGAGTGGATGAACTTATTAAAAGTGATAATTCTTTGAAAGAGAATATAAGGTTAGGAATTATCGAATGTCAAGATTCGCTTTCAACAATGCTGAAAGATGTGAGCAGCTCCGTGGAGAAAATGACACAGAGCACTAACGAAAATTGTAATTCAGGCCTTACCAAAATTTCTATTGACATAGAAAAGCTGGGAAAAACTCTGGATTCTAAGCTTGAATCGCTTGATTGTAACCTTGCTATCAAACACATAGAGACACAATTAAATCAGAAGATAGATGCGTTGGTAACCGAGCGGGAAAATCTGAAGGACACTGTCAATCTTCTTACGAACCTATCTCAAGAAATGGCAAATGAGAAGGATAGAATGACACGCAAATTTGTGAGTAAATAAAGCCTGCGCAACCTTTTTTATTTTACTTGCTTCTTTAAACCATAGTTGATTGATGCAATAGACTGAAAGAAATAATACTCTAAAGAACAAGGAAGAGATGATAATTCTTCAGATGGAAGAAAACACTACAAAGATGAAGATGTTTGAGACTTCTAGGCAGATTGAAAAGGTATGTTCGGTAAAGAGCAGCGTATGAAGGATCGTTTGATCGCCATTTTTACGTCTTATGACTATGTTCTTCCGTGTGATGTCATTTAGGAGAGTCTAGAAAAGATGAAGAAATCTCTGAAAGAAGAACGAGAAGAAATTAATAGAATACATCACGTAGCAATTAAAAATATGGAGCTCGCAAAAAGTGCTACAAGCCATTTGGAAATCGAAAGATCAAGATTGGATAAGTTACGAGAAGAAGTTGTATTACTAGGATCAATTGTATCTAAAAGCAGACAAAGTGTTGAAATGCAAGATTTGCAGATTGGAAAGGAATCGAAAAATGTTCATGAAAGGCAGATGCCAAGTGCATCGAGTAAATTTTCTGCAGAAATAAAAAGTTCAGTCAGACAGCATAGCGTTCGACCTTTCCATTTATGCCTTCAAGCTGCAAAGGATGTTCGAGCTTCTTGTAGTTTAGCTGCAACCCGCGATTTCTTGGTACAAATAAAACTCACACTCGAAGATTTGTCTGAGTCGCGTTGAAAACTTAGCTGCACAGGAAATAAGGCATCATTTCGCGGATCTTGAATGATCGAAAATCTGTCAAAAATGACAACGCATACTGATGACATGATTGCTTAATTCTGTGAGGTCGTTGAGTTATTATTCTTTTTAAGGGATGAAATAAGTTTTCGCTTGAGGTTAATGTTGCGAAACATGAGACGTGGCAATTCTTCGATGAAAATTCATAAAGTAAGTGAAAACGTCAAAGTGATTATGTTGCATGATTCCCTTGGGAGAAAGGTGACTTCGGAGTTCGAAAATATTCGTTGCACTTATGATTAAGATCCAACGTGGTTATTCTTTGATGAAACTAATAGAATGAGTCAAGACATCAAAGTGATGATGTTGCATGATTCCCTGGGGAGAAAGGTGACCTCGGCATTCGAAAATGTTCGTTATTCTTATGATTTATATCGGTCAAAACTTCAGACAATGCTTTTTTGCTTACGTTGAAAGGTCCTATTAGAATTCAAGGAATTTCGGTCAAAGCAAGAATATTTTTATCTTTCATAAATCTTTGCCAAAGATGAAAAGTTGCATTGTAAACATCGGACTTTATAGAACAGGCACATCAACTCTTGCCTGTGCAGCGAAAAATCTATCTCTCAGTGTTTGTAGGGCCTTCTTTGAAGATGAAAATCCGAAGGTTCTCAAGGATGTCCTCTTCGACCCAACAAAGGCCATCCAAAACTACCTAGCTCTCGATGAAAATAGATTGACACTATTGGAAAGTTTTGCGAACTTCGATTTTGTAGGTGACGGTTGGTTTAGTATTCTTGCGTTTGCCTCCAATCAACAACTTGAAAGCTTGATAGAGTGTGCTCTCAAAAGAGGGGTTAACATTATTTTCATTGCAACAGAACGTGCACATGAATCATACTTAAAGTCAGAGCTCCACAATTGGGTTCTTTATGATTTAGAGGAAAGATCGAACCTTAGTCATGAAGAAAGAATCCATCTTGAAGCACGCCTGCTGGAGAGAAAGGAGAATCACCAAAGCCGTATTAGAAAGTTGTACGAGAATGGTTTAGTTAAGATAAGAATGGATGTTGGAAGCATTTTGTCATGGTCAAAATCATTACAAAAGATTTCTAAACTCAACTGGAAAAGTGCGCTAGCTTCAGCTGGTTTCCAAAACTCCTCTCCGCGTCTTCCAATTATGGGAGTGTTACTAACCTTTAGGTTAAGCAAGGAAAACGTTGAGGGTATGAATGCTCTTTTGGTCGATATTTAAAAGGATAAGCTCTCTAATTGTCATTTCATACTAGCTCTAGATCGCGGCAACTATGAGTCTAATGAAGTTGAAAATATCAAAAACATATTTAAAGACAATCAATTGAGTTTCCGGATCATTTCCAATGAAAAAAATTCGTTGGAGGCGGGTTTTCCAATCTGCAAAGTATGGCATAATATGGCTGCACATGCATGGAAAGATGGTGCCGATTGGGTTGTGTTATTGGGCGATGATGTAAGGATCGAATGTTCTTACTACTATCGCGAGATTTATCGTTCTTTCTTAAACATCAGAAGAAAATTTCAGTTGCCAGAGGATTCATTTTTTGGATGCCCTTGGTTTAATGACGATACATTTCAGGGATTCCCTACGTTTCCGATCGTCGGCAAAGATCATTCTCAAATCTTTGGTGGGCTAATACCTAAAGTTCATTCAATGTCAATCAAGACTTGGACCCGTACCTTTCTCGTTTATATCTAAAGTTTGGGGCCTCTCCACAGCTTTACCGTGCAAAGCTTTCTAATAAACAAGGAGGATCAAATACGTCCGAGGCACGTTATGCTCGAATACCTGCCGTTAGTTGGCGGGACAAAGTACTTCTTGACACAGACGAGATATTGCATTATCTTGAGAAGATTACGTTGGGGGAGTCTATTCCCGAACATGTTAATATCGTTCTTGACATTGTGATACCCTCCTATCGTGTCAAACTTGATTATCTCATTGATATTGTTGATCTGGATGTCCCAAAATATATGTGTTCAACGTTTATCATCATTATTGATAGCCCTTCTAACTTGCTGTGCGCAATTAAGGATTTTAGTGGATCAAACGAAGATGTTAGTGTTCCTCAGGCAACAACACTACTCAAAAATTATTTAATGCGGAGCTCGAGATATAAGAATAACATAAGAGTTCGATGTAATGAAGAAAATCTTGGAGCATCCGCGACTCGAAACCGCGGAATAAGTGAAAGCTCCGCTGAATACATCTTGTTTCTCGATGACGATGTTATTCCCGATTCCAACCTTTTACAAGAGTACGGGAAGGCATTACTTGAACAAGAACGTGATGGTCATTTTGTCCTTGGCCTTGTTGCCTTAGTAGAATTTCCTCGACCAAAAGATTTGCCAGTGATTCATGCTGGTGTACTCATGAGTTATCTTACGTTTATGTTTGAAATTGCAAACAATAGCGACTACAATGAACCTGCATGGGGCGTAACGGCAAACATTTTGTTCCGAAAAGTAGCAGGGATGCAATTTGATACCTCCTACGCGAAGACAGGTGGAGGAGAAGACGTTGATTTTGCTTTGACTTTGTCGAAAATGACAGGTGGGCTGAAGTTGAAATCTTGCCCGAGCGCCAGGGTAACGCACTTGTTTTGGGAGGGAGGAATAATTCAACTTTCAAACCACTTCTTTAATTGGACAATTGGAGATGGAGCGTTATACTTTCGGTTTCAAGATTATACTATAATGGGAGCTAATGGATCATGCGATAGGCTGGTATATTATTCGTATCCAAATCTTGTGGAAATCTTCGTTTTTGTCATTATCCCACTGTCGGTGCAAAACGCAATGGTCGTGGGATTCGGTACTGCTATATTCTCCATTTTCCGCTCTGGTCTGTTAATGGGTTTTGCAGATCTGATGGTGGATTTGTGCTGGAATTGAGGTCTCGAAGTAGAGCATCGCATTTCTCTACTTCATCGTCGTCCGAATTGGATTTACATTTTGATTGCTCATCTATTAGCAAATTTCTATGTTATCGTCTTGGAGTTTGGTCGTCTGTACGGTCATTTGAAGAGATATCAAATCATTAATTTGTATAGACGTTTCGATTGGCATTGCGGTAGGCATCCGAAGGCACAAAAAACTTTTATACTTCGTGAAAAAGTAAAATTTATATTTTTCATCGCTGTTCTGAAATACTTCGCATGAGTAATTGGGGTTAAAGATCTTTTAATGTATATGGTTTACAAGTAATTTTTATAATCAAATAAACTCTAATGGTTATTCTATTAGCGCCAATGACGTCGCCATGATGTGTGTCTACGATCATTCGTCTGACTACACAACTTATCAAAAAAAAACATCTTTATTACCTATTGGAAAGAAAATTCTTCATTCTCTCTATCTGAATCTTCTTCTGTGATCATATCTTGCATCATACGGAGCCATGCATCACCTTCGTCATCATCATACTCATCCGTGCTAGAATTATCAACACTCGGTCGAGTTTCAGCATCTCTCATGATGTTCGTACTCACTCCTTTATTTTTTTCGATCTCCTTGCTACTTTTTTCAGCAATTTCATCAGTTGCAATTGAAGCTCTCTCATCAGAATCGATAAATTTCTCAGTAGCATCGCCAATGAGTGAATCATCTTTCTTAATAACTTGAACTCTTTCATCATCAGAGTATAAATCTGATGAGTCCAGAATGGCTTCAGAAGGCAACTCGCTATCGGTGACAATTGTATTACTTGTCGAATTGTTGCTACTATTCCCTTCAATTTGTTCATTGCCGTTAGTATAACCAGCTGCATCAGGATTCACTCCGCTTCTGTTTTCATTATTATCAATAACCAGTGAAGACGCCATTTCACTAGATCCTTCATTTTTGTTTTCTTCTCGATCATCCTCATCATTCGTACTCTCGTCGGGCCTTAACGCTAACCCGGCTAGTACTGCTCCAACTGCTCCAACAACCGAAATCGAACCAGAAAGATCACCGGTAGGATAGTTGTCAAGCGATTCTGCTGATGTCGATACCTTGTTTTCTATTGCTACTTTGGCCTTCCTTTGTTCGTCTTTTTCCTTATTTTCTTTCATAAGTCTTTCTCTATCTTCCTTCGCCTTCAAGCGCTTCTCCTTTTCTTGAGCTAGAGCCATTAATCGTGCCTCTTCTCGAGCCTTTGCTTTAGCATCTTCATCTGCCTGAAGAGATTTCCTTTCTTCTTCGTATCTCCTTTCATTTACGCTCATTACAGAATCGCTATTTTCACGCAATCTACTAAGCTGCTCTTTTCCTTTTTCGATCTTTTCTTGGTAAGTAGGTAATGGTTCCGCAGGAAGCATCGAAAGTGCCCGACTTTGAGTAATATTAAATCTTATTTCACCAGGTTCAAAGTGCAATTCATGAACACGGTTCAACGGTATTCCGCCAATCATACAGGTCAAAACGGCTGGACCTGTTCCGTCAGGAAAAATAATCAAGATCGAATCACCAGAGAACGAAGTATCAAGCACGCTAATTAATTGCCTTAAACGAGTAACTTGCGTTGCGAGGGTTTCATGAGGAGTAGAGTCTTCGGTAGGAGGAGGCTCACCACCGGTCCCAAAAGGCCCTGCTTCGGTGTCATCCATGGCCCATACAGCAGCCTCTATTTCGTCCTTATTCATTCCATCCCATTTACCCAATGCTCGAGGATCCATATAGGTAAACTCTTGTAGACGTCTATCACCTCCTAGCTTCAAACGATCACCCACAATTGTGCAAGACCCCATGGAATTAGCAGCTAAGCTGTATTTGATCAGAGTGACAGTTTGATTTTGTTCTTTTAAATAATTCACAGCATCTTCAACCTGAATCTTTCCTTTTTCAGACAGCGCAGAGTCACTACTAGTTAAAAACAATGGATTCGTACTCAATATTCCTTCCTCTTCCAACAAACTTTCTCCTGCTCTCATCAAATGGTATGTATTTTCAAGTTTCTCAACTGGAAACCTAGCCAGCTTTGCATTAGCTGGTTCTACTGACATCGAAAAAGTAGAACAAAGTGCAGTCATGGCAGCAGCACTCACTCCAATCGCACCTCTCCTTGACATTCCGAACGAACTAATCTCATCACATCCACATAATTCCTCATTCGAAAGATTCATTATTACATCATCATTCCCAGTACATGCATTATCATCATCGCAACCAAAGTCACCATCACAAGTTGATGCTACTGAACTTCCATCACCAGGAAACTTGAATTGTTTGCCCTTCGCAACTTTATGTGATACAAACGACGATGCGTGAGGAATGAAGAAGCTTCGACTGGGACACAATAATAAACCCATCACTAGCACGATGACAAAAACGCGGAAAACGGACGATGAAATAGAGGAATGTCGATGGAGTATCATAGGATGATGATGATGCATCCTCATCGTAGGAAAAATGATTATGTAGTAATGTGTTATGGTTATTGACGGAACTGACTTCTTTTTAACGTTACATTTATATGAATGTGTGCATGTATCTTTCTATATTCTGCTCTGTGAATTTATAGGACATGTATGATTTTATGAATACCACCATGGAGCATGCACATCCATTGTCATGAAAGGAAGCCGCTCGTATTCCATATTCCATATATATTTTCCATTCCGTCCGTGCCCAAATTCCATCGTCGTCGTCAGTCGTCAGTTACCCTGCTGCATGCTGCATGACTGCTGGAC
>Ga0213867_1000687_pt1 | contig 15109 bp, 14 predicted proteins | sample PICome_12_FD_160120 | JGI IMG/M metagenome (GOLD analysis project Ga0213867, IMG submission 160120) | Coastal seawater microbial communities near Pivers Island, North Carolina, United States - PICO540 | ecosystem: Environmental > Aquatic > Marine > Coastal | place: USA: North Carolina... | reverse complement strand
CGTATTGCACTTATATTAGGAGATGGTTCCGGACAGAGTGGTTACGGACAAACATTAAGTAGTTCGCAAGTGTCTAGTTCGTCTGGTATTGTTACAGCCCAAGATTTAAATAACATATATGCAGACGTATTAAAAGCTAGAGTACACCAGGTAGGACCTGGAGATTTGTCAGTTGCACAAGTAATACAAAATTTGAATGTTGTTGCTGAAGATACTAGCTTCTTTGTTGACGATGATGGTGTAACATCAGCCGATCCAGAAGGTGCAAAGAAAGGCTTATCTGACTTTGAGGCACTTATGTCTACAATTGAAGCAGATAAATCTTTAGTTGACTCTACCCAAGCAACTCTAGAAACTGGTATAAGTTCAGTACGTTCGTCTACTTGGAATGGACTTATCTATCACGAATTAATTGTTACATTCGATGATGGTGATCACAGAAGACATTTTTTTAACACAGGCGGAGAAATTAGAATTTCTTCTTCAAATACTAGTGCAAGCACACCTAAAGGACTAGATTGGTCAGCTTTATGTTCAAGCACAGGTGTAATAAGATTTGGGTCTAGCACCACTACATCGACTACAGGCGGCGGCACATCTGTAGGAAATTTTGATTTAACTAGCAATTATCAAAATGTTTACAATAAAGTTGGCTCAGGCGCAGGCAGCGCAATTTATGCAGCAAATACATACACTGTCAAAGTAAGATCGGATATTCCAAGTAGAATAATTTTTAGACTAGAATTTAACGATTTAGCAGTTGACAATATAATTGACAATAACGTTGATGGAATTTTGCGTAGCACTGTACAACATTACAGAGCAACTGGCGATGTCGCCGTAGACGCACCATCATACTTCAATAGTAACTCTTTGTCATAACAATATCTCTGTTTTAAATTATAACTAAATACTTAAAATGAGAGATAATGAATGCCAACAGTTGTTCAAGCTAGTAGATTTAACACCCTTAGAAACAGAGTAAATGCTATTCTGGGGACTTCAACGTCATCTGCACCTACATCTGGATATGGACAAGGCACAACTTCTAACGCAGTGGTAGGAATCTCTACTGCACCTACAATTGTAGATGCAGACAAAATTACTGCTCAAGATTATGAAGATTTATATATAGATATAGTTAGATCTAGATATCATCAAGTTGGCAATTCCTATGTTATAGATGATTTTGTTGTAGGAGATTTTGAAAGTAATCCGACAACTGCTGACAAAATTGAAGAAGCATATATAACAGGATTGGAAGGTCTTGCAACAAACCTTGAAACAGACAAATTTTTAGTAGATCCTGCACAAATATCTGTAGTTGGTTTTGTGGATAGTAACGGAAATGATATGTCTAGTACAAGAATAGGCTCTACACCGTGGAACGGAACTATAAGCCATATTTTTACAATGACATTTCCTACAGAAAACGCAAGACGACATTTTTTTAATTCTGGAGGCCAAGTGAGATTTCAAGGTAATGTTGATTACACTGGAAGTCAAGCAAAAACAGTTGATTGGCAAACTATTATTGCCAACATGGGTCAAATTTCGTTCGCTGCTAATTCTACTTTTAGTAATTCTGGTGTAGGCACAGGATATCCTATAGGTAATTATTCTTTAACAAGTTCATATAGATTATGTTATTCAAAAAGCGGTGGCGCACTTTATTCTAGAAATGATTATGAAATCAGGGCTAGAGAAGTTAGTGCTACAGTAATCCAATTTAAAGTTAGTTTTGTAGACGGACAGCCAAACGATCCAACTTATGGAATTGACGAAAGTGTATTTGGTGATTTCGAAAGTAGCATATTATTAGCAGTACCGAACGGAAGCGTAAATATCAACGGAACTGTTTATGATACAGTAGTTTACAGTGAAAGCCTACCAACCGGAACTGTTATATCTCCATTATAACCACTATTAACTTGACAATCTTAAAAAAATGTTATATACTACTATAATAACAATAGGAGTATTACTATGGACGAACGGCTTGAAAAAGCACTAGATTTCTCAAATTATATGATCACACTAAACAATCAAAAAAGATTGCTTAGAGAAAAATTTGAAGAACAATTGCTGTACTTTTTTTCTGGCTCACAGTTTACAATTACTAAAGAACTAATTAATTTTTGTAAGGCAATGCACGATGCTAATCAAGATGATGTTGTTTTAATTGATGACCACGGTAATCCTGCTTTAGTACAAGACATTGAAGCATTTTACGGAAACATACTAGCGCAATATTTTGAAGCAGCTAATTCGTATCATACAAATTATATAACCTTAAAAAAGAATAGAAGTGTAGAAAAGCTAGTTGAATATGAGCAAAACTAAAGGAGTTTTCCTTTTTGCAAAAAACAATGGACAACTAGATTATGTCAAACAAGCAGTTTTTTTAGCAAAAAGAATAAAAAAATATTTAAATGTTCCTGTTTCTTTGGCAACAGACAGTCCAATTTATTTACAAGAAACTTACGGAACTGACGACTTTGATAAAGTTATTAATTTAGACTATACTAATAATAGTAATTTACGTTATTTTTATGACGGCGCTATGTCTAAAAAACAAGGCGGGTTTAAAAATGCTAACCGTGCAGATGTATATGATCTTAGCCCTTACGATGAAACTTTATTATTAGATACAGACTATATTATATCTAACGATTTGTTATCCTCGGTATTTGAATCAAATGCAGACTTTATGATTTACAAAAAGTCAAGTGATATCTCGCAAGCAAGAAACGAAGACGAATTTGAAAAAATAGATGATGTTAGCATTGACTTTTATTGGGCAACTGTAGTATTTTTTAGGAAATCAGAAACTAACAAAACATTTTTCGATTTAGTAAAGCATATCGAACAAGAATGGCACCATTATAGACGAACATATCAAGTTAAATCACATCTTTTTCGAAACGATTTTGCATTCAGTATAGCTATCCACATAATGAATGGTTTCCAACCAGGTAGTTTTGCTGAAGAATTACCAGGTACAATGTTTTATACTGCTGATCGAGATATATTGTGGGAAATGAATGACGATAAAATGATGTTCTTAGTAGGTAAAGAAAATTATCTAGGAGAATACACTGCTGTTCAAACAAAAGGCCTAACAGTACATGTTATGAATAAATTTAGTTTGACAAGAATTATTGATAAGGAGTTAGCAAATGAGTAGAGGGATAGTTGTTTTAGCTCAAAATACTGAAAAGGTTAATTATGTAGACCAAGCATGTTTATTAGCAATGAGTTTAAAAGTACATAATCCAAATACTAAAATAAGTTTAGTTACTAATGACGAAGTTGAAAAGAAAAATTTATTTGATAAAATTATTCCTATCCCGTTTGGAGATCATGCTGAACACAGTGATTGGAAAGTAGAAAATAGATGGAAGTTATATCACGCTAGTCCGTACGACAAAACTATCGTTATGGATACAGACATGCTGATATTACAAAATATTGACGTTTGGTGGGATTTTTTAGAAAATTATGAAATATATTTTACAAATAAAGTTTTAACTTACCGCGGAACTCCTGCTGATACAAATTTTTATAGGAAAACGTTTATTGATAGTAATTTACCTAACCTTTTTAGTGGTTTGCATTACTTTAAAAAGTGTGAGTTTGCACAAGACTTTTATGCATGGCTAGAATTAGTTGTAAATAACTGGCAAACATTTTACGAACAACAATTAATGCCACAATCTAGACCACAGCATGTTAGTATAGATGTTTGTGCGTCTATTGTTGCTAAAATTTTAGACTGTGAAGATGAAATTACAAATAGTATTTCATCATTGCCTACATTTGTGCATATGAAATCGCACTGTCAAGATTGGAAAGAAGTAGAAAACAATTGGCTTGACAAAGTAGGATTTTACATTTCAAAAAATTGTGAAATAAAAATAGGAAATTTTATACAAAATGGTGTATTGCACTATACAGAAGATAATTTTTTAGAACAAACTCCAGTAGTAGAAAGATATAGGAGTTTGTTGAATGTCTGAATTAGCGTCTTTACTAAAAAAATTAAAAGTTGAAGCTGTATCTAACGAAGCATTTGTCTATTATGAAGAACAAACAGGTGCAGTTAAAAAAGTAAGCAACAGGAAATATGACACAGAGGAATACGGCTTACTAATAGTTTCACAAGATCAAGCAAAACCTTTATTAGCAGGCGAATATCGGCTTGACGAGTGGGTTGTAACTTATGATGTTGCAATCAAAGATAGAGTTTTAAAATTAAAAACTTATGAAGATAAAAATAAAATTGCTTCAACACTTTGTTATGAATTACCGGTAATAAAAAATTACAATGATGGTCATAGTACTCTTACTCCGGCATATGATGGAGTAGATGTTTATATTTGGTCAATTGACGGTTGTTATGTAAAAGATCAAATTGTTTTTCATGAAAATAACGTTTATAAACTTTTAAAGGACAATGCCGAAGGTGAGGAATTCGGTAACGCTGATCTATTTGTAGAAAACGTGTTAATGTCAGACATGTCAACAGTTACCCATGACTTAGAATTTTTGACAATGAAGCCAGAATACGAAGGTATACACGTTGACGTATGGTATGATGAATTACCGCATGTCGCAGGTCAACATATTTGGAATAAAGGAACAGTTTATAAAATTAAAAAAGATCAAAAAGAAGGAACTAAATTTAAAAAATCTAATTGTGAAGTAATTTTAAAAAATGTAATCTTATACGCTGATGAAAATAAATGGCTAGAAGTTATTGATCCTAATGATTTAACATCGGGTATGATTATTCTAAATAATAATAAAATTTTTAGTATTGGTTACGCTTCAGAACAATTTGAAAAGCAACAAAAAACATCATTTTGGAGAGAATCAGACAGGTATATAATTGTTTGGGATACAATTGAACTTTTGAAATTTGATTCTTTGAATAAAAAAACATTGTTTTATGAAACTACGAACAAAGTATACCATAAAGATGAATTAGAAAATGGTCAATTAGTTTTAGTAGGTCAGCGTATCTATAACTACAATACTGGAAAAGACTATGATGTAATTGTGCAGCAAAATTTAGTTGATAGATGTTGGACAATTATTTTAAATCCATACACTAAGTCTTTTTTAAATACAAGTGGTTACTCTATAAATGATAAATTGTATTTTAGTGTTACAGAAAAGTATGATCCTAATATTTTATATAGAACACTTGAAATTAATGCAGAAGAACTTCTTTGGGCACAGCCGAAAAATGTTCCATTCATATATGATTCTGAATCTAGTGGTGATAATGTAAGTATATACACAGCAAAATACTTTGAACACTACGCACACGAGGTAATACAATAAATGAGTAAATTTAAGCCTATAGACTATGATATAATCTATCTGTCATATGATGAACCAAATGCAGAAAAAAATTATGCAGATTTATGTCAAAAAGTGCCGTGGGCAAAACGTGTACATGGTGTAAAAGGTTCTGATGCTGCACACAAAGCCTGTGCAAGATTGTCTGAAACAGATAGATTTATTACTATCGACGGAGATAATCGCATCCGTCCAGAATTCCTTAATCAAGAAATAGATTTTACTGAGCATGTAGATTTACAAAATGCTGTAATAAGCTGGTGTGGCAGAAATGAAATCAATGGGTTAATGTACGGTAATGGCGGAATTAAATGTTGGCCAACCGATTATGTATTAAATATGAGGACTCATGAGAATGCAGATCCTAATAATCAACATGCGCAAGTAGACTTTTGCTGGGACGCTCAATATATTCAAATGAATAGCGTTTACTCAGATGTATATAATAATGAAACTCCAGGTCAAGCATGGCGAGCAGGTTTTAGAGAAGGAGTAAAACTGTCAACTAACAGAGGAGTTAGGATTACTCCAGAAGAGTTTAAAGATAATCATTGGAGATGTTTACATTGGCTTTATATCTGGAGTATGGTAGGTGCTGATGTAGAACATGGCTTGTGGGCAATTTATGGAACAAGGCTCGGCTTACATATGACTATGTGTACAGACTGGGATTATGTCCAAGTAAGAGATTTTGAATATTTAAATAATCTTTGGGAACAATTAGAAGTTACTGAAGATAACATAATGGATGAAATTGAGGATTTAGGAGCCAAGATAATTAATGCTTTAGATATTCCTATTTCTGAACAACCGTTAACAGCAGAACAAAGTAAATTTTTTAAGAGTGTATATCAAAATCCTTCTAGAACTGATAATCAACAATTTATTGAAGAATTGAAGGATGCATAATGGGTGATGTTTTAACAGGTTATAAAAAAGTTAGAGAAGAATTAAACAACATAAGTTGTTCAATGTGTCTTGCTAAATGGAAGCAAGTAACATTGCATTTACAAACAGGACACACCCACAGTTGTCATCATCCTGCTACTCATAAAATACCTATTGAAGAAATTGAAGTAGAGCCCAGTGCTTTACATAATACAAGTTTTAAAAAGCAACAACGTGCTAAAATGCTTAAAGGTGAACGCCCTGAAGAGTGCGATTACTGTTGGACAGCTGAAGATTCGTCAGACGGTTCTACATTTAGCGATAGAGTAACTAAAAGTGCTGAAGAATGGGCATGGCCAGAAAGAGATATTATTGCTACTAGCTCGCCGGAGGAGAACACAAATCCTAGTTATGTAGAAGTAAGTTTTTCTAATGCTTGTAATTTTGCTTGTACTTATTGTTCACCAGAAATTAGTAGCACTTGGATGCAAGAAATTCAAAAGCATGGCGGATATACTGGCACGACATATAATTTTAATAATTTAGACTGGATAGCACAAAACGATAAAATGCCAATTCCGCACAGAGAGGCAAATCCTTATGTAGATGCATTTTGGAAATGGTGGCCAGAGTTATATCCTAATCTACACACTTTTAGGATTACAGGCGGTGAGCCTTTAATGGCTAAGGATACGTTCAAAGTTTTAGATTATATAATTGAAAATCCTAATCCTAATTTAGAACTAAACATAAACAGTAATTTATGTGTACCTGACGGATTAGTTGACAAGATGATTGAAAAAGCAAAACGAATCCAGGGTGAAGGTTTAATTAAAGATTTTAAAATTTATACAAGTGCCGAGGCGCATGGTAAACGTGCAGAATACATAAGGCACGGAATGGATTATAATCAGTGGTTAGATAATTGTGATAAAGTGTTGACTGAAATACCAGATGCTAAAATTACTAACATGGCAACATATAATTCATTAAGTTTATCCAGTTACAAAGACTTAATGAAGGACTTGTTGGATTTACGCAAAAAACATCATACTGATCCTGCTAAGAGTCATGCAGTTAGTTTAGATGTTAGTTATTTACGTTGGCCACCACACCAGTCTATATTAATAGTCCAAAACGACAAGTATTTAAAAATGCTCGAAGATCAAGTAACATGGATGTTCCAAAATAAAGAACATAGTCATTGGCCACCGCTTTGTGGTATTGGTATGTATGACTATGAAATAAATAGGTTACAGCGAATATATTGGGTAATGCAACAGAGTCCAAAGCACATAAAGGAAAAAGACCTTATAGAGGGCAGGAAAAATTTTATTGCGTTTTTTGAAGAACATGATAGACGCAGAGGAAAAAATTTCCTTGAAGTGTTTCCTGAAATGGAAGATTTTTATTGGGAGTGTAAAACACAATGAGTCAAGCGTTATTTGAATGGCGTAAGAGAGTACTAGATAGTGTAAGTCCTAGTTTTTGTGCAGCTAAATGGTATAATGCAACTATACATTTAGGACATGGAATGACACACAGTTGTCATTTACCAATTCCACATCCTATCGATAAAGAAGAATTAAAAGATAATCCTAGTGCTATACACAATACAGCCCATAAGAAAAAACAGCGTGAACGTATGCTAAACGGCGAACGTCCGCCTGAATGTGAGTATTGTTGGAAAATTGAAGATATTGGACGGGATAATATTTCTGATAGAGTGTATAAAAGCCAAATATACAAAGAAAAAGATATTATTGCAATATCTAAAGCTGACCCGTATGCAGATGTACTACCAAAAACTTTAGAAATAAGTTTTGATAGAACATGTAATTTAGCATGTAGCTATTGCAACTCAAGTTATAGCACTACATGGGCGCAAGATATTAAAAAGAATGGTCCTTATCAACAGATGAAATCAGATGGTGCAGGAGCATATCATCATGACGGCGAATGGACAGAACCATACGGTAAGTTTAATGAAGGAAATCCATATGTAAAAGCCTTTTTTGAATGGTGGCCTCAGTTGAGTACTGAACTAGAGGAGCTTAGAATAACCGGAGGTGAAGCACTAGTAAGTCATCAATTTTGGAATTTTGCAAAAGTTGTAAAAGAAAATAATGCTCCTAATTTAAGAATTGCAGTCAATTCAAACTTAATGGTAAAAGAGGATCTTATACAAGACTTAATTGACTTTACTAAACTAGATAACTATAAAGAATTCGATTTGTTTACTAGTTGTGAAGCAACCGGATTGCAAGCCGATTACATTAGAGACGGGTTAGAATACAATACTTGGAAGAACAATTTAGAACATGTAATTAAACACGGAAATATTAGGTGTGCAACAATAATGATGACTATTACAAGTCTGAGTTTGTTTAGTATTACAGAATTTTTAGATGATATGGCAGAACTAAAAACAAAATACTTGCCGCATCAACCAGCAGTAGATTTAAATATTTTGCGTTGGCCTAGTTTTATGAGTCCTTTGGCTTTTCCTGATCACATAAAAAATCACTGTAGAGAAAAATTAGAAAATTGGTACGAACAAAATAAAAACAATCCTTTATTTAATCCAGGCGAAAAAGCACAAATACAACGATTAATAGATTACATTGAAGTCGTTGATAAACCTCATAGACGCACAACAGAAGATAAAGACAAACTACAACATGATTTTAAAAGTTTCTATTTACAGTATGATAAACGCAGGAATAAGGATATAAATGTGTTTCCTAAAATATTGACAGATTGGTTAGACACTATTGATCTTGATGATACTATTCCTGTTATAGAAATGCACGAAGGGAGTATCACACATTATGACGACTGATAAAAAACAGTATAATTTTGCATGGGATAGAATTCCTTATAACCAAAAAGGTGTCAGGACACCTGATCGTAATTTATTGGACGCATGGTTTGATGGTAGATACATGTTATCTAATCAATTTTTAAAAGAATATTGCAGGCATGTGGGTGTTTATAATGATGTATCTTTACGTGATGCAAAAAAGTTAAATTTTATATATGAAATTGGTACATCAGGTCCTCCTGCAAACTGGCTAGGCGGATATGATTCTCCTAGACGTAATTTATTTGATATGTTGAATGTACATAGACCTATTGTAATGAATTCAATGCGTAAGCGCAAGTGTATTTTACATATTGATCAAGGATGGGAAGGATTTCCTTTACTAGAAAGAAAAGTGTTAAAAAGTATAGGTGTGGCTAGAGATTACTATGACGTATTTTATACAACACTTTCAAAATACAAGATCCCTCCATCACAAATAATTATTACAACAAGTAATATGTTGGAAAAACAAGTGCATGAAGAAAATTATGGAGGTCTTGAAGACAAACTTAATATAGTGCCATCAATATCTTTTTGCGGGTTGCTAAAATATCAAAATGGACCCGAAGCAATTTCTTTTGATGAACAGATAGAATATAAATCTAAAGCTAAAAAAATGAAAAAATTTAGTTGTATGAATAGAGTTACCAGACAGCACAGAATGGTTTTAGGAGTAATGTTAAATTACTATGAACTATTAGACCCAGAAATAAGTGATTTTAGTCATTCAAAGTTCTTAGGCGGACATCCAGCACAGTCACAAGAGCTAATTACTCATAGACATGCTATTCCTCCTGATTGGGATCCACATCCTGCTTTTACTAGAAGTAATGCAAATGATTTTATTGAAAAACTACCTATGGTATTAGATCAAGCTGATTTTAACCAAAATCATGTATGGACAATTTTTAGAGATACTTATCTAAGAACATGGTTTAGTCTAATACCTGAAACAGCATTTAACGAAGAACATAGTACATGCTTATTCTTTTCAGAAAAAATCTTTAAACCTATGTTAATGCACCAACCTTTTGTTATAGCTGGGCATCCTAATTCTCTAGCAAAGTTAAAAGAGTTAGGATTTAAAACTTTTGACAAATGGTGGGACGAACACTATGATGGTATAAAATCTCCTACGCAAAGAATGCAAGCACTTGTGCAACTAACGAAAGAATTATCTGAAAAATCTGATAAAGAATGGTTAGAAATGTATAAGGATATGCAAGAAGTATTAGAGCACAATTATAATCACATGGATAAAATGAGTTACATTGATTATTCAGAGGTATTAAAGTGAATTACAAGAGATTATTTACGTTCGGTTGTTCGTACACAAAATATATTTGGCCTACTTGGGCAGATATAATTGCTAGAGACACAGGATTGCCTTATCAAAATTGGGCTGCAAGTGGCGCAGGCAATGTTTTTATTCATTGTGCAATGATAGAGGCAAAAATTAAAAATAGTATTAACGAAGACGATTTAATACTTGTAAATTGGACATCGTGGCATAGAGAAGATAGAGTAAATCTCAATGGTGATTGGATGTTAGGCGGAAACATATTTAATAATAATTCTAACTACAATAAAAATTTTTTAAAAAATTATCATTCTATATATAACGATATTGTAAAAAATGCTACAGCTATTATTGCCGGAAATGATGCTTTGCCTATTGCGTTCCAAAGTCATATGGTTGATTATGAAACAATGGTAGAATATCCTGGTATAAATCAACTTCATGCTGACGATTTAAAAACTAGGTATGCATATTATAATGATGCATTACCTGAAAAGAAAATATTCAATACCACAGACGCAACATATTTTAATGGTATGACAAGTAATATAGATCATCATCCTGATATACTAGGACACTTAGGACATGCTAAACAAATTTATGATGATCTAGGTTGGAAATTAAAACAAGAAACTATTGACTATTATAATATTATGCAAGAAAGAATTGTCAAACGTATTAGAAAACACGACTACTGGGACACAATACAAGAAACAATACAAAAAATTTACCCACCTGAAAGTTTCTAAATAAATAATAAACTACGTATATTATAGGAGTTTTAAATGAAGGTTGGATTTATAGGCATAGGTAAGTTGGGTTTGCCTTGTGCAGAAGCAATAGCACAAAAAGGCCACTATGTTGAAGGATATGATGTTCAACAAGTTACAAGTAATTATATTACAGTTGTAGACACTGTAAAAAATGTTGTAAAAGATAAAGACATTGTATTTGTTGCTGTACCAACTCCGCATGATCCAGAGTATGATGGTAGAGCACCTACTGCACACTTAGAACCAAAAGACTTTTCTTATGATATAGTGAAACAGGTATTGACCCAAGCAAATGAACATATGACAAAAGACCAGTTACTTGTGCTTATTAGTACGGTATTACCTGGCACAACAAGGAGAGAATTTGTTGGACTTACGAATAATACTCGTTTTATATATAATCCTTATCTTATTGCAATGGGCTCTGTGGCATGGGACATGGTCAATCCCGAAATGGTCATGATTGGTACAGAAGATGGTACTGAAACAGGCGATGCAAAACAGCTTGTAGATTTCTATAAAACTATAATGGAAAATGCTCCGCGATATGAAATAGGCACTTGGGACGAGTGTGAGTGTATTAAAGTGTTCTACAATACATTTATTAGTGCTAAGATTGGATTAGTTAACATGATACAAGACGTTGCACAAAAGCAAGGCAATATTAATGTAGACATTGTTACAGAAGCACTAGCAAAAAGTACAAAACGTATTATGGGTCCGCAGTATATGAAAGCAGGCATGGGCGATGGCGGCGGTTGTCATCCACGTGATAATATTGCTCTACGTTACATGGCAAGTGAATTGGGACTAGGATACGATATTTTTGATGCTATTATGAATGCTAGAGAAATTCAGGCAAAAAATCTTGCTCTAGAACTTGTAAAATATGCAGAAGAAACAAACCTGCCAATCTTTATTCACGGCAAAGCATATAAACCAGGAGTGTCTTACTGTGACGGAAGTTACAGTTTACTTATAGGACATTATGTTGAAGAACAAGGACATCGTGTTACATATATTGATCCCCTTACAGGCGATAATGTTGAACTAGGTATGCCAGGAATTATTTTACTTGCTCACAGTGCAAGTACAACATACAAATATATGCAAGAAGAAGGTGACAGCAATGATAGACTATATTGCAAATTCCCTCAAAAAAGTATAATTGTTGATCCTTGGAGAAACTTCCAGTCTGATGATTGTACTGTCGTACACTATGGTAACACGAGACATGGTTAATTCATGTATGATATTATATTTATAAGTTACCAAGAACCAAATGCAGATGAAAATTTTGCAAACCTAAAACAAAAATATCCGACGGCTAAACGTGTACACGGTGTAAAAGGTATTCACCAAGCACACATTGCAGCAGCCAAAAAATGTTTCACTAAAATGTTTTGGGTAGTTGATGCAGATGCAATTCTATTAGATGATTTTAATTTTGATTACAAAGTTCCAGATCATCAACTAGATCATGTCCATGTTTGGCGCAGCCAAAACCCAATTAATGATTTAGTTTACGGATACGGAGGAGTTAAACTTCTTCCTAGAAAATTAACTTTAAATGTAGATATAACTAGTCCTGATATGACTACTAGTATTAGTAGTAATTTTATGGCAATGAAAGACATATCAAACATCACTGCATTTAATACAGATCCGTTTAATACTTTTAAGTCAGCGTTTAGAGAATGTGCAAAGCTCAGTAGTAAAGTAATTAAAGGACAACATGACGAAGAAACAGAAAAAAGACTTGAAACATGGTGTACAGTTGGAGAAGACAAACCTTACGGTTCCTATGCTCTTGCCGGTGCTAGGGCTGGTCGTGAGTTTGGCATTTCTAATAGTAATGATCTTAAGTTAATAAATGATTTTGAGTGGTTATATGAACAATTTCAATAATATACCATGGAATAATATAACACGTTTTGGCCAGAAAACTCTTCTAAAGAGTCATCTTTTTACAGTTTCATGGATCCTGGCTAGATTTTGTAATTATAACTGCTCATATTGCTGGCCTTATGCAAGATCTAGTACCCCTGATCACCAAGATTTAGAAATTTACTTAAACGCACTAGATAGCATCAAAGCACAGGCACGTGCAAATAACTTTACAGATTTCCACTTTAGTTTCTCAGGCGGTGAACCGACTGCTTATAAATACTTTGAGGAGATTATAAATCATTACTGTAGTGATACAGCACCCGAATATCAAAGTATACACATGACTACAAATCTTAGCCCAGGCAGTAAATGGTGGGCAAAGTGGTTAGACAGCACTAAAACACTGCAACGCAGAAGTATAACAGCAAGTTATCATGCAGAGTTTGCAAAAGAACAGGAGTTTGGAGATAAATGTCTCCAGTTAATAAATGATGGTGCATTTGTTACAATCAATCAAGTTATGGTTCCAGAAATGTTTGACGAGCTTTACGAGCGTCTGGAACGATTTGCCGCCAGAGGTATCAATGTCACTCTCAAACCGCAATCCGACCCTACTGCATCCTATGTTATACCTGGATATACAGCTGAACAAATTGGAAGAATGCAAACAGGATTTCCACAAAAGTGGAACAAAGAGCACGTTGCACAAATCGCACTCTACGATAAAGACGGACTAGAGTATGAACTAGATCAAGCAGAACGGTTTAATGCTTTTGGATTTAACAAATTTAAAGGATGGACCTGTAATGCAGGATATCAAGGAATTGTAATTAGAGAAAACGAAGTAAAACGTAGTTACAGTTGTCATGAAGAGCCTCTAGGTACATTAACTAATGGGTTTGAAATATTTAAAGAACCCCGAGTATGCGTAACACCTACATGTGTTAGTAGTGCAGATAGTAAAATACCAAAGGTAAGAAATGTATAATTTAAAAGACATAAAAGATATTCATCTTGAAATTACTAGCAAGTGTCAAGCTTCTTGTCCTATGTGTGCTAGAAATATTCAAGGTGGTCCTTTAAATCCTTTCTTACAATTAAACGAAATAACATATATAGACTTCCAAAGTTGGTTTAGTCCAGAGTTTGTAAAGCAGTTAAAAAAATTATATATGTGCGGAAATTATGGTGATCCTATTATTGCACGTGACACATTGGAAATATTTGCATATTTACGATCCTACAATCCTACAATATATTTAAGTATGAATACAAATGGTAGTGCAAGAGATAGAACTTTTTGGTCTCGCCTAGCTGACTTAGGTGTTGCTGTCAGATTTGGCATTGACGGATTGGCTGATACACACAGTAGATACCGCATTGGCACAGACTTTAATAAAATAGTAAATAATGCACGAGCATTTATAAGTGCAGGCGGATATGCAATTTGGGATATGTTAGTTTTTGATCATAATAAACACCAAGTTGACAAATGCAAAGAATTTAGCACAGAATTAGGCTTCCGAGAGTTTCATCATAAAAACACAAGTCGTTTTAGAGAGGAAAGTCTTATAGTTATTGACAAAGAAGGATTGCAAGTAGATGAACTTTTCCCTACAGAAAAAAGTTTACAACACAAGGCTAAAATAAACACAGACTCTAAAACAATTAGTTGTAAAGCAGTTAACGAAGGAAGTATATATGTTGGAGCAAATGGTAATGTTACACCGTGCTGTTGGACAGATTTAGAATATATGCCAACTCATAATTCTAGTAGAATAGAAATTAAAACAAGGATAGGCAACGTGCCTAATTTGCATAACAATACTATGCAAGAAATATTTTCTTCAAACTTCTTTAATGACATTAAAGATACTTGGAGTTGTAGTCCGTTAAAAGAATGTGCAAAAAATTGCGGAAGTTTTAGAAAGTTTGAGGCTCAGTATGAAAGTTGATATCGAAGACGTACTTTTTTGGATGGATGCTATTCGTAACAGCGAAGATAGATATCGCACACTAGAGAGG
>Ga0213867_1000686_pt1 | contig 15113 bp, 10 predicted proteins | sample PICome_12_FD_160120 | JGI IMG/M metagenome (GOLD analysis project Ga0213867, IMG submission 160120) | Coastal seawater microbial communities near Pivers Island, North Carolina, United States - PICO540 | ecosystem: Environmental > Aquatic > Marine > Coastal | place: USA: North Carolina... | reverse complement strand
TTCAAGTATACGTCTACATAACCTGCATCATAGGTAGCAGCGAAGACTGTTTGACCTGAAGTAGCAGTGTAAGTAACACGATCTGATGTACCGTTGACTGCAGAACCAGCAGACTGCCAACCAGATGAACCGTAGACGTTCATAATGTTAGTGGTTGTGTTGAAGTACAATGCACCAGTAATAAGTGCGTCACCGTCATTGTCTACAGTAGGAGCAGATGCTTTAGCACCTAAGTAACGATCATCAAAGTTATCATATAGTGTCGCCGTATTAGACTCACTTGTAGCTGCATTACTTGCTGAGGTAGCTGCATTAGTCTCACTGGTTGCAGCATTAGACTCAGATGTAGCAGCGGCAGCAGCACTTGCAGATGCAGCAGTAGCACTACCAAGGATACTATCTACGTATGTCTTGTTTGCTGCTTGTCCACCTAAAGTAGGGCTAGGCAAGTTAGTCAACTGAGTAGACCCACCCATGTTGATGTCACCTGTCATAGTGCCACCAGATAGGAGCAGAGCATTAGTGTCTACGTAGTTTTTAGTTGCTGCATCTTGTGCTGCTGTAGGATCACCTAAGCCAGTAATCTTATTAGTAGACATAGCAATAGCACCAGTCATTGTACCACCTGCCAGTGGTAGCTTGGTTGCTATGCTTGTTGTAATAGTTGTGGAGAAGTTAGGATCATCACCTAGAGCAGCAGCTAGTTCATTTAGCGTGTCTAGTGTACCTGGTGCTGAGTCAACTAAGTTAGAGATAGAGGTATCTACGTAACCCTTAGTTGCTGCATCATTTGTGTTAGTAGGTGATGTAAGGTTAGTGATGGTAGCAGTTGTACCAGCATTCATGTTCAACGTACCGTCGATAGTCACGTTGTTGAAGCTAGATGAACCAGTTGATGTAATGTTACCAGTTACGTCACCAGTCAAATCACCAGTTACGTCACCTGTAAGGTTACCTGTCACGTTTCCTGTTACTGGGCCTACAAAAGAAGTTGCTGTAACTGTCGTGCCTGTGATAGCTGCTGGAGTTGTTGTACCAATAGTAGTACCATCAATAGTACCTCCATTAATATCAGCAGTCGCCAGTGTAGCTTGCCCAGATGTCGATATAGTTGTAAAACTACCAGCAGCAGCACTAGAAGCACCAATAGTAGCACCATCAATAGCACCTCCGTTGATGTCTACAGATGCTAGAGTAGCTAGACCAGTTGATTGTAGTGTAGTGAACTTACCTGTAGTATGGCTAGTAGCACCAATAGTAGCACCGTCAATTGTACCACCGTTAATGTCAGCAGTGGCAGCAGTCAGACTTGTGTTAGCTGTAAGAGTTGTGAATGTACCAGCGGCAGGTGTAGCAGCACCGATAGTGGTATTGTCAATAGCACCTGAGTCTAAGTCAACAGATGTGATGTTAGCTGTGCCTAGTGTAGTTACACCAGTAACACCTAAAGTACCACCGATTGTAGTGTTGCCAGTTACACCGAATGTACCGCCAACAGTAGCATTACCAGATGCATCCATTGTGGTGAAGTCAGCAGCAGCAGCAACAGTTGCACCAATAGTAGTTCCGTCGATTGCACCACCATTAATGTCAACGGTAGTAGCTGTCATTGTAGTAAAGGTAGCAGCAGCAGGAGTTGTACCACCAATTACTGTATCATCAATAGTACCACCATCAAGGGATATACTCCCGATAGTAGCTGTACCTTCTAGGTATAGGTCTTTAAACTTTAATGAAGAAGTACCAAGATCAATATCATTAGTTGTGACAGGAACAATTGCACCATCTTGGAAACGTACTTGCTCAACAGCAGCAGCAGATACTTCAACGAATACACCAACACGATTGTTAGTGCTATCAATGACTACTTTGTTATAGTTATCTAAGTCAGAGATCAGAGGTACATAATCACCTTCTGCTGCAGTACCATCGTGCTTGTGACCACCAGATGCGGAGAAAGCATCACGGATCGCATTGTACTCTGCGTTAAGAGGGGCCGCACGTACTGTAGCGGTAGGGATAATGTCTGCTATAGACTGTCTTGTATAACCTGCCACGGTTTATCTCCTGTCTGCCAAACCATACGTCATAGCAATAGCTTGGATTGTATGACTTGCATTTGTATTATTAGTAACGTAGCTAACTGAAACCGACTTACCAGAACCAGATACGTTTGTTAAAGCCTTAGGGGAAGGGTTACCATCAAAGATATCACCTGACCCATAAATAGCTGTACCGTACACGGCTGCTGCACCTTCAGTAGAGAAGCTATAAGATGTAGGGTTCAGAGAGTATACATCATCATAGTCATAGTACACACCCACAAAGACTTCTGTGTTACCTTCTGATTTAAGATAAGTATCAACCTTATGGACAATCTTTCTTATCTCTGGATCTTCCATATAGAAGTAAGGTGTCTGGTACAGACTAAAGATATCATTCCCGTCAAAGCTAGTGCCACGTTCTTGGCGGTATACCTTACCAGAGTTATCACCGTGTATTACGTGCTCGAACTGACCAAGGTAACCAGATGCAACACAGTTAGCTTCAATACCAATAAGCTGACTATACTCAAAGATACTCTGTTTATTCTGAGACTTACGAATAGCACCAATCAATGAGAGTGAAGAGTCATTCTTAAAGAAGAACCTAAACTGTGATTTCTTCCTAATAACAACAATACTAATATCTGTAATAGTTTCAGATAAGTAGTAGTTATCAAAGATGTCTTGAATCTCTTTAGATACTGGGGCAAGCTCGATGTCACCAATTCTATCAGTACCTGAGATAGGACGAATACCATCTGGTCCTAAGAATAGTAGGTCACCACCAAATTCTACCACAGAGTCAGGAGCTACGCAACCCAAATTAGCTGTAACATTCTCTAAGGTAAAGTCTGCTATACTTGTTCCAACAAGCTTCTTAATGTTATTAGCACCAAAGATAAATAGAGAGTTACGGAACTTCTTGATTGCTGTGATCTTAAAACCTACGTTGATGACCCCTGCACCATTTGCTGGTGTGAAGTCTGTAGCATTAACTGGTGCACTGAAGTACAAGTTAAATGGCTCTGTACTATCCCCTGCTAAGAATATGTGAGAAGAAAACTCTTCAGAAAACTTAGGATCTGATGGGGCAGTGCTGCCTGTTATCTGAGTATATGTTGTTCCGTTATAAGTGGCTGCTGGGTTCTGACCATCTGTAATAAGTAGAACTTCTTCTGACCAGTTGTAGCTTGTGAATCTCACACGGTCTACGTCAGTCATATCAGGGTTACCAACAGATGTTACAGCATCCCAAGACTCTGTAGTATCATTCCATTGGTGTAAGTAGTTATACCCAGAAAGTGGTTTTCTGCAAGCAAAAACACCATCTGCTAGGTTACCATTTATGTGAACACCTAAGACAGGGCCAGTACCAGGTACAGTGCCGTAGTCATTCTGGAATCCACTGATACGTCTATAACCACCTGAAAGAGATGGTTCGTAGTTGATCATACGCAAAGCACTGCCACCTAAAGCAGATGCGTGAGTAAGCGGATCAGTATTTGTTATAAGTCCACCCTGACAAACTGTAAGGTGAGTTCTTAAATTATCCATTAGCGTCTTTCAACTACGATAGATCTCAAACGTAATTCATCATCAAATAGGATACGCTTCATATGTCTAATTCCTTGCTCGAACTTCTGCTGGTGCATTGCAGCAGATTGCTCATTGCTACGGAAGGTCATCATGTAAGCCATAGCCCCATCAATAACAACGTGGTTAAACCGTTCAGGAATAACACAGTTATCATTATAGAGATTAAGTGAGGCAGGAATACTCCAGTAGACATACTCAATCTCGTAAGCTGCGTTTGGAGTAGGAGTTACCCCAAAGCTTTCCCCGAAGGTTTGATAAACTAAAGTAGGAGTCGCTTGACCCCCTGAATCATCTTGTGGTCTATAACTCTTTAAATATTCTTCGTAAGGAATTACTTTAAGAAGTTGAGGAGTATTATTCTCAGAGCTTAGTTTTTTAATATAGAAAGTCTCCCAGTCAACACGGGAGAAGTCAGAAGGAAAACTATACTCGTTTGTACCAGCAGTAAGAGCCTGAGTGTAAGTAGTCTTAAGGAAAGGCCACTCCATACCTACTTGGTATATTTCTCTAAGGCTATTATTGATAGCATCTTTAGCAGCAGCTTGGACATTACGTACAGTATCAAAACCATCCCCTGCTATATCAAGAGGAACCTCGTTTAGTCTTCTGAGTAACTCGTTTGTTAAAGAAACATACGTAGTCATATTACATCTTTCTAGGTTCTATTTGAGTTTTATGATGTGCTCTTTTAACTTCATCATAAGTTTTAACGATGTGGCATTCTATGTGAGTATAGTTATTTTCTAAAGCGAACTTATATCTGTTGTTTCCTATTAGACATCTGTATTTCTCTTTAATGTCTTCAGGTACTGGTCTTCTCTCGAAGTTACTTATATCTGTTTGTTTAAAGTCTTTATCAGTACAAACAAGAATAGGGTTAAGCATTCCTTTAGAGGCTATACTCTTCTTAAGAGTTTTTTCAAATGCGAGATCGTTAAGGTTATCATTTACAGAGTGGATATTATCTAGTGGTAAAATAACTGTATCAAATATCTTTTGGGAGCACTTTAAAATTCGTTTCAAATCTTTTAATCTCTACATCAAACACTTCAAAGTACTTACTAAAAAGATCTACCCACCATTCACCTGTCTCTACAATCTTATGGGCATTACTTCCATCAGATAATATTGTAATAGCTTCTTTAGTAGAGATATTAAAGAATCCACCCTTAACAACTAAATCCTTTAAGTTACTCATTACACTGTCTAAATAGTCTGGCTCAACGTGTTCCATTACATCACAGCAAACTACGAACTCAGTTGGTGTAGGTAATTCTTCTTTACCTTTTATACCGGGGTCATACTCTTTAATAGTATACTCAGGTTTCTTTTTATTCATGTAGACTTTAAACTTGCCGTTAGCGCAGCCGTAGTCTAGTATTGTTTTAACTTCTAGGCTCTTCAGAAAACCTTCGTATCGAGGTAGCTTATCTACACTGTGTCCACCGCCCCACTCATTCTTAGTTAGCTTGTGGGTGTCAGCTAGGACTTGTTGGTATTCAGAAGAAACTAGATTCATACGAGTAAGAGGGCCACCGAAGCAGCCCCCTCCTTTTAGCTATTACGCCAAGTTGTACTTAGCTGTGACCAACGCTTCTGGTCTTAGGATTTTTCTGCCGTACAAGTGCATACCACGCACGATGTCAGCAAAAGAATCTGGGTCACGGTATGTCTCAGTCTTGTTGATCTGCTCGGCAGTAGCAACTGCAGAGTCATGACCAGCAACGATAGCACCGTAGTTAGTGTTCTGGTTCGCTGTACCAGTTGTAGATGGTCCAGTACCTACAGATGGTAGGTTGTTTGAAACATATACACGGAAGCCGTTCCAGTTGTTCAACACTAGACCGTTACGTAGTGCACCTGCATCACCGAAGTCAGAATTTAGAAGACGTGAATCTTCGTCCATTAAGATTTCCATCATGACAGGGTCAATTACACACCAACGCCCTGCTTTGTCAACGTTCTGTTGGTCAAGCAAGCGGCCCATACGTGCAATCAACATTGTTGGTGACACATAGGCTGTTGGAAGTGCTGTAGCACCTGGTAAACGTGCAGCAACTGGGATTGAGTGATCGTCAGCACCAGAAGTTGTGATGTTGCCGAAGTCACCTTTGTTCAGTTTGTTAGCTGCAAGCAATTCGTCTGAACCAGCAGATGAGTTTGCTTTTGTGCCGTTCACAGTTGTGTTTACTGTGTCAGCATTTGAGTGCAGCGCAGACTGAGCGTAACCTGATAGGTAGCCCAATACTTCTTGGTCATGCTGGTCAGCCAAGCGGTAAGCCGCACGGTTGGTAGCAAGATCCATGAAGTTGACATGTGAATGCGCTTCCTCGATGTCATCCATTTTGAAGGCAAAGTAGTTCGCCTTGTCAACGACTAGTGAGAAATCGTCATCCTGAAGATCTTGTGCTGCGATGGTTGTACCACGAGCATATGCTGAAACTGAAATCTCAGGTTCTTTGATGATCTTCACAGTGTCACCTTGTGCACTGATCTCTCCGAAATAATCAGAGTTCGTAATATCACCTACAACAGTTGACTTGCGGAAAGCAAGCTGAACTTTCTTCGAGTAGATGACTGGGGAAAAGTTCCCGTTTGGCAGGTTAGTGTAACCTGACACTGATGCAAAAGCCATAATTAAATCCTCCATGATATTTGGCTTTGGGGAAAAGCTAAACACCTATAAAGAGGCTGATCGTTTTCTAGGGTGCAGATAATATCTAGTTGCGCTACCAGATATTTACTGGGCCTATACTTGAACAGGTAGTTCTTTTTAGTTTAGACTTTTATGTAAGGAAAGTATTTCTAGTATTAAGAGGTAGTCATAAAGAGGCTCTTAAAAACTATACGTACTTAGTTATATGTACAAGAAAGTGTTTGTCAACACTTATCGTGCACTACCGCTGAGGTCATACACAAATTTTCCTGTGCGCATGGCCTTAGTGATTTCTTCTTCACGAGCTTCAAACTCTCTGGCAGACATCTTAGCAACCTCTGACTCTTTAAGAGTAGCACCACCCTCTGTAGGATCTACTTTAGTTCTAGAACCTTTAGAGATGGACTTGGCTGCTTCCCTTGTCTTAGTTTTCTTAGCTTGTGGTGTATCTCCGTTATCAATCTTGTATAGGTCAATAACACGAATAACAGAATCTGGATCATCCATGTTCTCATACAGAGCGTCACGTACCCAACGGGGTTGTGCTTCTGCCCAGTGATGAAATGCGTCAGAGTCTCTTAGTTTATCGAAGTCAGGGTGAGAGTCACGGATCTTAGCTTCTGCTGTCTTACGCTCCGCTTCGTATTGTATTTCGTCTAGCTGTGACAGTCTGTCCTCAGCCTTCTTGAACATCTCTTGAGCCTTTTTAGCAGCAATAGTCTCAACGATACCAGCTACGTCAGGATACTGACGGGACCATTCCTCGATGTCTTCGTCAGACTTAGGTGGAACGATAGTCTCTTTGAACATTCTAGCTTCGAATGCTGCGTACTTCTCTTCCCACTCTTTTTCTTTTTGTTGCATGTGGCGGCGTAGGTCACCATAGCGTTTCTTAAATGACTTCTCCTCAGGGCTTAGGTTTGAGTCATCTTCTTGTGCTTCAACTTCAGCGTTGGCTTCTTCTTGTTGGGTATTACCTGTGGCCTGTACTTCGGCTGCCTCAGATCCTTCGCCATCGGATTCTTCTTCGAAGGTTTCACCTCTGGCCTCCGCTTCTAGTCTTGCGATCTCTCGCTCTTCCTCTTCCATGCGCTTACGTTTGCGCTCGTGGTTATATCCTCTATCAACAAACCCTGCTGACTTAGGGGCTTCTACTGCAGTTAGTTCAGGCATAATTATCTCCTTATGATGGGGCCAGCGGAATGCTGGGTAGCCTTATACTTATTTGGATTGCCTAGGCAGTTTATCGTGCGCCTAAACCAGCACGTTTTATAGGAGCTTGCTCAGAGAAAGTATCTAGAGGTAACTCACCCTGCGTATCATCTTCAACGGAATCATCTACTATAAGGTTTCCTAACTCAGGACCAATAAGCTTTCCAAGGATATCACCTACTGGGGTTCCAGGTAGTGAAGTTAGAATAGACTTTTCTTCGTCAGGTAATTCCATAAACCTATCTAAAACAACTTGTCTATATTCTTCCATCTGTTCCATTATTTCTTTCCTGTAAATAAGAGTGCTGACTTTTTCCAGTACATACTGTTTTCTTGTGGGTAAAGTATTTCTACTACGTCTGTAAAATTAGGTAATATCTTTTCTATTATTTTAAATCTGTTAGGAGCTACAAGGTTTTTATATTCTAGTTTATTGATGTCATCTCTATAAGACCAAACAACTCCGTCAAAAGTCATATTACCTCTTCCTAGAAAGTCCTGTCTGTCTTCAAAAGATTCAAAGAGGTACATAGGGTCACAGAAAGTCAGTAAGAAGTTTCCGTCTTTAGATACTCTAGTAGAAGAAACATACAAAGAGTTTACGGCATCAGGCACAGACTTCGAGTGAACATAACCAATCCATAAGAAAGTAACTAAGTCATAAACACTTTTTAGTTTTACTTTTTTAATATCACCGACTAAGTAATTAATATCTTTATTAGTATTATTCTTAGCGTAGTTAATCATGTCCTCTGAGCGGTCAATACCAGTTTTCTCTACGTCAGACTTTACAGTGTCTAAATGGTATCCAGTTCCGCAAGCCACATCCAACCAGCTTTTCTTATCTTGAAGTAAAGATTCTATTACTTCTATTTCGAACTTTGTATGCTGGTGGTGTGGCTCATCTAGAAGGTATAAGTTATTATACTTCTCTGCGTATGCCTCTGTATAAGGCTTACTATACGACTTCTCCATTTTCCCTGATAAACTCCGTATCGCCACCTACGATGTCAAAGACCTTCATCCAGAAGTTCTTTACTGGGGAGTATATCACACCGTGTTTATTCTGTCCATAGTAATACTTACCATAAGATACAAGAGGATCAGCAAATGTTTTTGTTACGACCCACTTAAATACTTTTGACTTACGCATTAGAGGTACAAGGACTTCCGCTGTGCGGTAGTATCCACGGCGGTTACGATCTGTCATGTATTCATCACGATAACGGCGTACAACTTCGTCCATTGTACCATCGCCATAACGAGCTTCTAACATAATGAAGCAGCAGCCACCACCACCTGAAGATTTTGATGAGGAGCCACCTCCACCACCACCGCCGCCTCCACCAGAGGACTTAGTCTTAGTAGTCGTAGTTTTAGTAGTTGTCTTCTTACTTGCTTCACGCTCTTTAACTAAGCTACCAACGTCTGCTTTATTCCAGTCAACGTTACCGCTTGAGTCTGTAGCATTTTTAATCTTCTGGTTGATCTCTTTTTGAATATCAGCAGTAGATCTTGAAGTTGTAGTCTTAGAAGATGTGGACTTAGAAGTTGTAGATGGTTTATCATCTTTATTACTGCTGGTAGTCTTAGGAATAGAGATCTTGTCACCAGCCTTAATAACGTTCTTGTTTTTAATCTGTGGGTTAGCTGCAACAAGAGCGTCAACTGTTGTATTGTTTTCTCTAGCAATCTTAGTAAGGGTATCACCACTCTTAATAGTAGACGTTGTAGAACCGCCAGCACTGGCAACTCTTTCAGTACTTGTTTTTCTTGTAGAGGATGCAGTTGTACCAGTTGATTTAGTCTTACTCTTACTATCGTCTGTGACTTTAACAGGTTTCAAGAAGTTAAGAACTCCTGATTCTTTCTCTGCCCGACCTTCATTGATAGCTGTTTGAACACTGCCACCATACTTCTCAGCTTGTTTCATATCATTTGTGGATAGGCCCATAGCTGCACCAACTGCTGGATCAAAGCCACTTTCAGCATACGCATCTTGTTTGTTACGTAGTCTGTTAATAGAAGCAAAGTGATTTGCAACTGCACCGTTACCGCTATCTACTGCTGCATCGAAAGATTTTTGCTCTGCCGCTGATAGAGTGTTTGTAGTGAAGCCACCAGACAACTGTGGGTTAGATGTCGGATCATATTTACCTTTAGGACGTGCTGCTACTTTAGGTTCAGCCGCTACCCCTGAAGCTCTTGCATCTAATTCGGCAGTTGTAGGAGGTCTAATAGATGACCCTGGTGCACCAGAAGCTCTTCTAATAATACCATCAGCACCAATTGTTGCTCCTGCATAGCTTGTTTCTAAAAACTCTCTAACATTCTGTTTACCTAATTCATTTAGATCTTCAAAATAGATAGAAGCACCTTCAGGAGCATTCATACTTGTAGCAGAATTTAAAGCATCTTGGAATCTTTTCTCTCCTGAAGCAACTATGCTATCTAAAGCACCTACTGCACCTGGTGCGTTCTGAAGGAATCTGTCGATGTCTGCTTGGATGGCATTAGCGTCTTCAGTCTTACCCAAGAACTCAGCCATACGTTTGTTAGCGTGTGCCTTAGAGATACCTTCAAGTTGATTTGCTACGTTACCCGCACCTACGGCTAGACCTAGGAATGGGTTTACTGCACCAGCAACCATACCAACAGCCTTAGGTATTTTAGTTGTGTCATCTAGAGCTTTCTTAGCAGCTTCTACAGTACCGCTTACATCAACACCGCTATCTTTATACGCTTCGTAAGCTCCTTCAGGTGTGTTAGTATCTCTAGTAACACCTTCGCCTGTAGCAGATGTTTTATACACGTCTGTGGAGTTATCATCATCACCACCAGTATCTTCAGTAGCACCTGTCGTAGCTGGACCAGTATCACCTGTACCGCCTCCAGTACCACCACCAGTACCGCCACCAGAACCACCTTCAGTAAAGTTTAGTTTAGCTCTGTTCTCTGGGGTGTCTTCTAGGAACTCACTGAAGTCTGCTGGTGTCGGACTAATAGGTCTTCCGTTCAACATAAGAACGTAAATGCGTCTACCGTCCTTGTGGATGTAGTATACTGACTTCATACCAGACTGACCTGTAGGAGGTGTGGGTCTAGTAGATACTGGGCCTTGTACTTGAATAGAAGACGTAGGTGAACCGCCTCCACCTCTGTTTACACCGTACACATTTGAACCAGTTGTGTTAACATCCTGTAGGTACGTAGGCATTGTAGGTGGTGTTTGGTTAGTACCCGGACCAATAGGATTACCAAAAGCATCTGTGTTAGGTCTTTGACCAACCATACCGCCTGGTGCCATACCTATTGGTTGGTTATAGGCTGTGGGTTGAGGCTGCTGTTGCATTTGCTGCATCTGAGGAGCTACAGATGGAATAGGATTCATCATCTGCTGCTGGTTCATCTGAGGGACCATACCGCCTTGGTTCATCGCCATGACTTCCCCTAGGAGAGACATCTCGTCCTCTGTCAGGTCATCCTCAGTTTCAGGGACTGGTTCACCACCAATACGACCATTGGCATCCATCTCAGCTAGATCAGTCTTAGCTTGGTCACGTAGGTCTTCAAAGAACTTAACGCCGTAGTATCGAGTAACATCAGCAGGAACTACGTACTCACCTTCAGACAACATAGCAGGGATATCATCACGTACTTCCTCTGGTCTTGAACCAGGTGGTACTTCATTACCTGACTCTGCGTCTATCTCTACGTCACCACCAAGGGCGTAGCCCATCTGCTCTTTCATTGCCATACCACCTTTTTTAAATCTGAATCTCACATCACTAGGAATATCTACACCTGACTGAGTGGGAATAGGAGCAGGGGCTTCTGCTTTCTTCCAGTACTCAACGCCTTTAGCGTATACACGGTCACCAATAACGGTTGCCTCTTCAGCCCCCTTAACAGCTTGACCTGTCTTTAAGTCAATAAACAAGTGGTGGGCACCTGGATTTAAACCGATCTCAACTAGGTCACCACCTTCATCCAGTAGGTTTTTATCTGGTACGTAATCACCATCAACTGACATAGCAGGATACTTGGCTTTAGCTTCTGGTGTATCAATTTGTTTAATACGGGAAGCAATAGCAGTACGACCTTTTTGACTAACGTTGAAAGTAACATTTCTAACAGTAGCAAAAGGTAAGTACGACATAGCCTTACCACTGAAGGAGCCTTTATGAAGTGTTTGTAGTTTGTCCAAACCTCTAGGCATATCAGGGATAGTAGAGTTTAGGTTAAGACGAACACCTACTCTAGTACCTTCAGGCACTGCAGCATTCATAAGAGCATTTGCCCTAGTGTTTCCTGCTGTAGCGTTCTTTGCTTTTTCTGCCATGTCAGCAGCAGTAGATGCGTCATACCCTTTTAGAAACTTACCATCCTGTAATGCTTCATTGATACCAATCTCTAGAGGTTCAGAAGCTTTCTTACGGATAGCACCAACACCAAATGCAGAAGTAGTGTTAGGATCAATCTCGTACTGCTTAACCTTATCAGCAATAGCTTTGATGCCTTTACCGCCGTACTTGACAGCGATACCACCCATGAGCCACATAGCCGCTTCAGTTGCTGCAGAGTTACCAGCTTTACCTAGCTCCTCTTTGATGTAGTCATAGTCACGTTCATCTTCTGGTTTGTTATACTCAGAGATAACGTTAGCCATGTTAGAACCAGCCTCATAGAATGGAACCATCCACTCACCAGCGTTGTCTAGACCAGCAGTAAGTTCTTCTTGAGATACATTCTCTTTCAGGTAAGACCCAAACCCTTTGAAGTCAAATGGACCTTTACCTCTGAAACCGGGTCTACGTGAGTACGGTGACTTCTTCGTAGTAGACATGGGTGGAGCCGCTAGATCAAGGTCTTTATACTTAAACCCTTCGAACTCAGGGTCAGTAATCCCTCTCATGACTTCACGTTCTGTATCAATAGAAGCTTGTCTTAATTCATCTGGATCAATCTCAACGTCAGGGCTTCTGAATACTAAGTCATCCATCTGAGCAGCCATACCGTAGGTGTCACCACCTTCAGCAAAACCAAGACGTTCTTCTATAGCTCTCTCAGTATCCTCAGTAGGATAGAAATCAAAACCTAATTGTCTGGCAATAAGAGATAACCCAGCAAAACCAGCCTTACCTAAAGACTTAGCTAAGTCTGTTCGAGAGGTGGGGTCACCTGTCAGTGAATCATCTCTGTCATTGTAGTCAGGATCGAACCCTTGTTCCATGAGTTCTTGACGATCCATCTCTAGGTCACTCTTAAAGTTATCAGCCACGCCACCCTCATTAAAACCCCTAAACTTACCAATTAGTTTACTTAGCTCTTTAGAATATTGGTCTGGGTTTTCTCCTTCAGGAACTACAATGTAATCCCCTTTTTCTAAAGCTTCTTCTAAAGCATTTTCTTTATTTAGCACCGCCTTACCATCTTTAATTCTTACTCTAGGTACTAAAATATTTTGTCCATTTAACTCATAGCTTTCTGTATGAGCTGCACCTTCCTCAGGATGTAAAGGATTGTTTTTGTTTATAGCTTCAAGAAACCATTCAATATCTACAGAGTTACGTAAAATATAGTTTTCTCTTTCTGTAAATTTATCAGCCATTTACTTTATCCCGTAAGCGAGTAAGAGAACGAAGAGCACGTACCTCACCTTGAAGCCTGTACAGTTCTTCTAGTTCTGTTCGTTGTTCTAATTGCTTATGTGCGAACTGGATGCGTTCCTCTAGTTCTTCAAGAAGCGCATCCCAAGAGTTCTTATCATTGACTATTAGCTTTAGGCTCATGCAGCACCTTGTTGACCAGTGTTACCTGAGAAGCCCTGTTCTCCTGGCTGAGGTGCCGTTCCAGTTCCGATGTTTCCACCCCCTGCGCCAGTGGTATCCTGCACTCCTGGTGCCGCTCCTTGGCCCTGTGGTGATGGTGGAGCTTGAACACCCTCTTGTGGTGCAGCTTCAGGGTTCTGTGCTTGGAACTCTTTTAGTAGTTCAGCTTGTAGTCTGGCATCAGCCATCGAGTTGACAACCTTATCAGGATCAAGATCCATAGACTTAGCAATCTCACGAATGATGTAGTCCATCTTAGAGAACGGAGCCAGTTGTGGGTTCTGAGTAATCTGTAGGAACTGCATCAAGCGTTGACTACGTACTTCATTAGCCATCAAGCTCTCAGTACCTTGAGCTTTAACTTCTAGGTCACCCTTGATCTCATCATCAAAGTCGAACTGCATATTAAAGTTAAAGAAAGCTTTACCAAGAGGTGAAAGCAGGTAGTCATCGACGTTCTTTACCACGTTACGAATAGAACCATTAGCAGCAGACATAAGCATAGAAATACCACTTGCAGTCCGACCCACACCTGAAACGCCAGTTTGACCATGCGCAAAAGACGGGAAACCAGTGGATTCATCTGCTAGTACTCTTGCCTTGTCGAACAACTGCATGTTCTCATTAGACACGTTAGGGAACTTCGTGCCAAAGAGAGCTTGTCCGGGTGCACCACCTTGTCTACGGAAGACTTTACCGGGGTACACTGACATGTCCTGACCTGGTACTAGGTTCGTTTCATCTACTTCAATAATAAGGTTTCCTGATAGAGCAGCATTGTCTACTGCCATACGCATGAAGCCATTCATCAAAGTTTGGGTATCATCCATATTCTCTGCGATACCAACACCAAAGAAGCTGTAAGGATTCACTTCGTAAGGTACTGCGTAGTAAGGAATATAAGAAGGAGTAAATGGATTAAGGACTAGACGTAACACCTGACCATTACAAACCCAGATGTTGACTGACACTTGGTCTAAGTCTTCCATGTCTTCTGGAATATCTACGTTCTGATCTTTTAGGATGTCAGTATCTACGTAACCCCAGAACTCTAAGACTTCAAAGCGTTCAGACTTAGTCTCTTGCTCATCGTCTTCCATTACTTGTTCCCACCATTCTTTAGCGTAGGACTCACCAATAGTAATAGCTGTGTCGATAGCATTAACACGGAAGAAAGGTCTGTTCTTCAAAGCTCTCATCTGTGTGCGAGACATCTTGTGACGCTCGATAACATACTCTGCGTCATCCATGTTAGATGCGTCAGGGTCAGGGTAGAAGTTCCAAATAGAAACTGAAGAGCACTTGGGCATCGTCTTAATTATAGGAGAGTACTCCCCATCGTCTGACCAGTTAGGGTACTCCTTGTCCACTGCAAATGGACCCTTCATAATACCTGTGCCAAACAGTGCTGTCTCGAAAGCTGCAGTACGCAATTCCTTACGAGCATTTGATTCTTCTAGTTGGTCATGGATCTTCTTTTCCATCTTCTTAGCTGCCACCATAGCAGGATGGAAAGTAATCTGTGAGGGAGACTCTGCTTCACCTTCTTTAAGCTCTTCTTGGAAAGGAGCAAGTTTAGTCTTCAGACCAGCTAGTCTCTCTTGGAAATCAATAAGAGTTTCACCTGGTTGGATTGTAGCAACCTCTTGAGCCTCTGGCTGCTGTTCATTCATCTTCTTAACAGAGTCTTCAGTCTCTAGACGAACAGCTTCTGCTACACCTTCAGGCAGAGTAGTAGGGTCAATACTGATAGGGAACTTATTAGCTCCAAAC
>Ga0213867_1000683_pt1 | contig 15153 bp, 7 predicted proteins | sample PICome_12_FD_160120 | JGI IMG/M metagenome (GOLD analysis project Ga0213867, IMG submission 160120) | Coastal seawater microbial communities near Pivers Island, North Carolina, United States - PICO540 | ecosystem: Environmental > Aquatic > Marine > Coastal | place: USA: North Carolina | collected... | reverse complement strand
GTTCGATGATATTTTATTTTACAATTGATTGTTATATTGTACAGCCTCTTTTAATATTGTTATTTTTTTTTAAGAAAACACTGTCTTTCCAAACAGTGTAAATGAAAAAGGCAAATTCACATATCAATATGGATGATGTTGATGGAGCTGTTGATGGGTTGAAATGTTTGAAATGATTGGTCGGTGCTTTGCCGTACACAGTACACACATCATGATCATGAATATTACTACTACTTATGTGCATATATTTATTGCATTTTGCATTTGTATTTAATGTATTTATTATCTACTCTTGGAAATAAGAACAAAATATGGAATAAATCGATCTGCGAATGCTTCATGATTCAGGGATGTATGGGTGCATCAACGTATATATGACACCGAATCCCACCGATATCGAGCTATAACACTAATATATACATAAATCGATAAAAGAATCTATAACTTGACTAATTAAGCCAAAAGCAAAAGAGAGAGAGATGCATGTACGAGTATACGAGTACATGTACCGTGCCTACTCGTACGACAAATAAGTCTTACAAACGTATTATTTGAAATTCGGAACGAATAAAAATCCATGTTCGAAGCTATGTTCGCTCATCCATGTGCACAGATTAAAACCCATACGGATTTTTTCGTGAGACTTCGAAAGATATGTTCTCTACCGTAGAAATGCTCTCATTGCGAGAATTGCGAGAACATCTTCCTGGTTTGATTTCAACCCACGCAAATTCACGCGTACCTCGCGTATGTTAAAAAATATTCCGAAAGAGACGAAAAATAGTTCAGCATTTTGCACTGGACCTCTCCATAAACCTTATCAGCTAACCAGCTAACCAACGAGAGAGGATCAAAGAAAGAGAGCTACTACTACTACTACGATCACTACCCTACTGTGACTTCTGTGTGAATGATACTTTTGAATATATATTTATAATAAACAAACGTTATGGAGGATCCACAGCATTCGAAATCTAATCACAGTTGCCGTGCTGCAGCGGTTGACATATATATGGAATCACGATCCGATGCGAAGAAGCTACGTTTGAAGAAATTGTTGGTAAGAAGTTTACAATGTGATTTGATGTCATTCATAGACTTTGTAGCAGCATGGGGAGATTTGTTAGTTTGGCGGATGGCATGCATGTGGAGGCAACTGTTTCGTTGTTTTTTTGTTCACGTATTTGGAATTCCTTTTTTTGTTTTTGATATATATTTGTTTTTGGTTCGACTTATTATGAACAGGATGAAGCGCCTCTCTCGGCTTTTATGGAAAGGCCAAATTTAATATCGTCCAGTTCGTTGCGAGAAGTGGCACAATCTCTCGCGGGGTATGTGAAACCGGAACCTAAGGCGATCGATTTGCGAGATTGTAGATTAGATTTGTCAAAGGTAGCTGGCGTTGATGAAAGGGATGTGGATAGGGTGTTTTCGTATTATGAGCGACAAATTAGAAATTCGTCGAATGAAGGGAAAAATAAAAGTCATACAACTATAGATTCATTGGTTCCGTTTGTAAAAGTTTTTCGGAGATGTTTTTCGTCGTCGTCTGATATTATTAAATCTGTGTTGAAACTCCCGATAATAAACGCGTACATAGGAGGAGACGCGGCAGAGAAAAAATGGGAAGATATTTCTATGAGTGAGAACTCAGTCAGTCGCTTGTCTACGTCTGATATTGAAAGTTTAATATTTGAGGCAGTGAAAAACGGGACTGTAGAAGCGTTTCTTGTGGCTGCTCTGGCAATTTTGATATCATGTGCAAAAGGCGTCAATTTAGCAAGCGATAATTGTTTCTGTTGGGAGTCCGGCAGGACGTTGCGAGTCGGGGGGCTTCTTGCTCTTTTGCCAACAGGAGACTCCGTCGATGATAAAAGTTTGACATCGAGTCGGGAGCAACAAATAGAAATAGATGACAAAAACAATGATACATGTATTAAGCTTTTGAACGAAGTTATTAGATTTGAAATTTTTCGTGAACATAAAGAAAGCGAAGATGAAGCAAATACATTAATGACTCCGGTCCCAGCTTCTCCTAAACCAGAAGATGAAGAATCTTTTGCTAATGATGCTAACTTCGCAATAGAAGGTGTTGATGGAATTATTTCTCCAGATAGAAACTTAGCTGAGGACTTAAGAAGCCCGAGAATAGATGTTGATCCACTAGAGGTAATGAATCCAAATAATTCTGTCTCGGATGACGTTGAAGATGATGACGAAGACGATAATGATGACGAAGACGAAAGTGTTGAAAGTGGAGAGAGTTTCGATGATTTTTATCATGGGTACAATGAGGAGGATATGCTCCGACAAGCATTAGCTATGTCCTTAAGTTCGAAAGAACTGACCGGCAACGGTGATAATGATGTAGAAGACAGCAAATCAGATGTTTCTTCCACGCCTTCACAAAACATCGAAGATAAGAATATTTATGCTCCTCTTGCCGGCGATGTATCACCCATCATCTCTGAGGAAGTAGAGCGTGATTACTTACCTGAAAATAAATCAACATCAGTTACAAACTTTGACGCTAGAGAAACAGAGATCTTTGGTGCTGTTCCTGCTCAGTTTGTGCTTCTCCATATCCTAAAGGCTGTACACTTTCTTCTAGAGACATCTCGTGATAACCAGAAAGATCCCCAATCGGACATTTTGCAGTCTTTTTGCCCTGGTGGTGTTGGATCCTCGTTGTTTCCAGTAAAGACGAGAGCTATCAGTGACAACAAAATCCGAAATGAACCACCTCTCGTGTTTCATCTTCTCATGACTGTTTTTATCGTCCTATCCGAGAGCAGATTTTTTGCGCTTGGAACCCTACCCCTCCAACGAACCGTTGCTATTATTGAAAGTGACGATACAGATTCCGTCGTAGATCCTGCCGATGTGAGTGGCGTCAAAGAAGGGGAGGATTCTAGAACAACCTTTGCCTCGAAAGGTTTGCATCGTAAAGCAGCAGCAGCGGCTGACGCCGCTGCATTGAGAAAGAAAGAAGATGCAAAAAGATCATTTATCAAAGAAAGCGACGTTCAATTTTTGTCGAATTCAACATTGATAGTGCTTAAAAGTGTCTGTTTGATTCGTGGTAATGGTGCTACTCAATATCGAACACATATTGAAGGCTCAACATTAGAAAAAAACGTGCTTGCAACAGCGTTCGAGCGAATTCACGACCCGAGCCACTCAAAAGACTTTAAAGAAATATTATTGAAGATGCCATCCTTATCCCTTGATTTATGCTCCACATCAGTTCAAGTATGGTCTGACTTATTGGGACTCTTCTACGCTCAACCATTTGACCGCCAGATTTTGCTTGATTCTCTTTTAACTAGGCATCATAGTCGGCATTCTACGCCATCAAAGGGCAATATTTCGATTCCATGGTCCACAAGCGATGTAGATGAAATGATTTTGTTTCACTTGTGCAATCGATTCTGTGAAATTGATACTATTGATTCACTTATATGCGATTCTAATGAATCGGATCAATGTCAAGGTTCTCCACATTTTTTGAGCCTATTGGTTGTTCTTGAGAAAGTAGTTTTGTCTGAGAGTCTACCTATTTCATGCGATCTCTTCTGTGCTCTTATCCATCGTGCAAACAATATCTTTATTCTTAATGGTGAAGGAATTGACTTAGTTAATCAGTCGTTGACAGAAAAGAAAGATGTTGGTGCTGGAAAGCTTGCTTTTGGCGATAATGCACTGATGTTTGATCCATCGTACTGTTGTGACTCTGTTGCGATCAAAAGCAGTGTTGAAGGATTTCGTTCCTCAAGCGTATTGCAACGAGCTTCGAAGGTTTGGGGGACCGTGTTGAGCGACACTTCGTATTCGCCTAAATCGGGTATTCATCGATTTGCAGTCCGTTTGGATCATTGTGAAAAGGGTCACGTTTTCGTAGGAATAGCGACTTCTCAGGCAACCACAAAATCGTACGTTGGATCCGATGGCAATGGCTGGGGCCTGATTGGAACGCAGGCGTTATGGCACAATCGATCTAAGGTGAGCTCATAGAATGATAATGCACTGCTAATGATTTCTACTTACTTTGAGTAATATTTAGATTCGCAACGATTATGGCTCACCGTTTCGAACTGGTGACGTTATAGTGGTCTCGCTGAATACAAATAATGGTTCGATAAGTTTTGGCGTGCTGAAGGATGATAGCGAGAAAAACAATTCGATTTCTTCAAAAAGCATTAAATCATTCGATGACTGGGGCGTCGCTTTCGAAGGCCTTCCAATGGATACGAAATTCTATCCAGCTGTTGGTCTTTATCAAAGAGACGATAAGGTTACACTTTTAAGCCTAGTTGGTCCATCGTCGGATATAAGTACCGAATTTGGAAAAGGTTTTGCTGAAAGGTCGAGAAATAATTTTGTGACTGATTATGCGTTGTATATAATGGCAATGATGGATAACATGGTTGATCGAGCATCATCACGATCTTTGACTTCTTGCAATTCTCGACAACATCTCGATCTTTTCTGTAGATTAGCTCCTGCCTTTAGTGCGAGCATCAGCCTAGTAGGAGACCAAGCAAACAATTTTGCTTCATTGGTAGTCACATTGTTACCGATTTTTGGTACCTTCATCAAAAAAATTGACAAGTTGGAATATGATAAATTGGGTGTGGATTGTCACGGGATTGCCGGAGAATGGCTTGTTCGAGCGATGTCGCCGGATGGTTCGAAGGGAGAAGGAGAAATATATTCTCTAAACATTCGGGTAGATCACAAACAATCATCGAAAGGATGTTTGGTCTTTTCTGGTGATGGAAAGGGTGAAAAGGGTGGTAGTAATGGCGGCAAAGTCACAGTGCTTGGTTCTTTACAGGGTTTAAGACTTCGATTTGTTGAAATTTGGCAAAAAGGCGACGACTCCTCGATAGAATCTTCTTGTGTAATCGATTCACGTTTATCGATGAATAGTAGAGCGTTTGAAGGCGTTTATACCCCAAAAAATGGTCCATCACGTCCAATCGCAGGACTTATGAAAAAACCTTATGATCCGAATGAGACATGGACCGTTCGTAATTGCCAAATGATATCTTCATTGGCTTTTTCGCATTTAGTTGCCATGACAATCGGTGATAGACTCGAAAACTCCTGGTGTTCTAGTGATAGCCACCTTTCGCCAGCTGCGACAGTAGAGAAATGGGTTGGACACGATTTGCTTTCGAATGGACTCTTAGATGACAACGTCGATACAGAACTTCAAGAACTTCGTCGAAGTTACAGCCGGGAAGAAGTACCATATAGATCGAAGAAGGTCGAGTTCGGCAGAATTTTTTCCGATTTTTGGAAATTGTCGTCAAGGCATTATTACCCTTCATCAGAAAACTTTGACCACGTTCCTTCATTAAATCCTGATATTGATGAATGGGTCCATCTTGGGGATGGAACATTTTCATTGCTAGCAGACAAAAGAGAGCTCAATGTAATCAAACTCCAAGTAGTTTCAACAATTCTATACCATTCATCAGGGTACGACAAAGTGCTTAAAGAATTTTCTTCTAATATGAAGCCTTCAGACTTAACTAAATCGTTTTGGCGCTGCGCACTGAATATTGTTGACAATTGTATTCGTCGCCATATTTCGAAGAATGGTGTTAAGCATGGTTTAGTTGCCGGTAAGTTCAGTAACCTCGTAATGGTTCAATCTGACGTCTCGATGTTTCATCAAGTTCTAACCGATATCGATATTTTAGCGTTTAAGTTGCTTCGACTTACGAGCGGGTTTCTTCAAAATGTACAAAGAAATGCATCTATGGAGGTCGAGGTAATCATTGAGAGCGTGAGAAAATTTTATAACACTTTCACTTCTCCCAATGAAATTGAATTGTTGAAACGTTTGATGAAGGAGAGGTTTCACAAAATCATGATAAGTGCGTTGGGAATGACGTCTATCCGTCTCGTGTTGAGTAAAAACATTAAAGTCGGTGCTTTCGCAGGTGCAATACATTCCGAGTGTATCTTGGATTCCTGCTTATCAATGATTCCCCTTATCTTTAGGGATACAAAATTTATTCAATGTAATAATGGAGGCTTGACACTTGCGCATAAACACTGGAGACTTGAGCGGTGTTCTTTGTATTCGTTGCTCTTCAGCATATCTAGGAAATTCATATTGAAAGAAGAATTAGATAATGATGTGCTATCGTTGTTGTTTACTTTACAAGCATGTTTCTCTGGTCCTATTGATACATACCTCTGCCGTGGAGTACTTGGAGAAAAAATGTTCAAGGCGAATAAAAAATGGATGCTTGACCTTATATCATACTTTGCTGATCCAAAAATTGATGCAACAGTTAACACTTCTATTTTGACATCATACTTTACAAAGCGCCATTTGATGAACGCGATGTGGTCAGCATTTTCTACAATGCTAATTCAAATTTCACAGAAAATGTCGCAGATAGGTGATGAAGTTTTTGCAGCCTATGAAACTGGTTTCACTTTGTTAACGGAAAGTATCGATCGCTCTGCTGAAACTGTTGGCCTAGTACAAAAAGAAGAAAGGTGCGATTATAGTTCCGAAATTGCTTACAACGAGGTCAAGAAGTTTTGCAGGGAATTGCAATGCTTACAAAATGGTACATCGGTAAAGGAGAAAGATCGTCCACCTACTCATGAAGATAATATGGAAGTGAAGATTTTCTGTGAAGGGCTTTGTAAGAATGCTTCCAAGAGCATTTTGCTTGGGTCGTTAGACTTGAAAAATTCATCTTTTGAGAATCCATCGGAGAAATTTTTCATGCGTGTGTTAGGACTTGTTGACGCTCTTACGTCAAATATCGAAGAGTCCCCACCTATTGCGTTCAGTAAAGAGGCGTGTAAAATTTTGCTTTCGCTTCTACACGCTCCTTGCGGCGAAGAGCGGTCTCATTTTGTCCTACCGACTAACGTGATGAGGAAGATGTTGCGGGTGCTACGAAGACTACTTTCGTTTTGTGAAGCGGATGAAAGTGTTGTTCAAACTTTGTTTCAATACTGTTCTTTTGATTGTAGGAACTCAGATAACAATTTTGAAGGAGTTCTATCTAGTCATTATCGCGAGGAGGTTGCAATTGAAATTGTGTCAATTTTACGACATCTTATCTTGAACAGTGAAAAGTGGAAGCATACGATTTACGAAGTGTCTTTTCGTTTGATTAAAAGTAATTCGAATGAGAAAGTTAGATCAGTCCTTGCATTATTCGGTGGTTCGCCAATGAGGCTGACCTTAGGAGGGCATGTAATCGTAGATTCCGAAAGAATTAAAACAAAAAGTGGTATTGAACGCGTTGAAGAAATAAATCGTACCATATCGCGACGAAGTTGTGCAGCAGGTGTCCTGTCAAACATCGACAGCAGAAGTAATTTGTGCGAGATTATTCTCTTCGATAATAGAAAATTGTCAAGCCAAAAATTTTCGATGACGCAATCGAGTGCTGACTTTGGCGTTCGAGCAGTTAAGTCTAGTTTTGATGAAATATCACCTGTCACAGAGCTACCACTGGTCTTGGACAAAGATGTGAGCTCACTCCAAGAAGTTTTGGTTCAGCTACTAAACAAGCATGATGAAGATGCGAATGTCGACGTTTATTCTACACAGATGATGGTTCTTCGCACTTTGTCGTTACTTTTGTCGAAAAAAGAGAATGTTGAAGCCTGCTTGAGTAGTGGATATTTACATAAAGTATTACAATTAGCTTCAAATGACGAGGGAGATGACGAACATTTGTCGAATATTGGTTTGCGGGAACATCGCTATCTTCTACAAGTTACAAACTCGAAAACACTTCGTTGCCTGGAAAACTTTGTAGGAGATTATGAACTTTCTAAGAAGGCACTTCAAACGATGATGGAATCAAGCGAGCTTTGCTCATCTGATGTAAACCACGAATCGAACAATGATGACGATAGCGAGTCCACAGCCGAAACAAACAATGATCAGAATCGGCCCTCAGAGGACGAAATGCAGGCTGCCATTGCACAGATGGCGGAGCTCGGAATTCCCAGGTAAGGACGAATTTATTCTAAATCATCGTACATACATGTGCTCAATATCTTATGAAATTTCAAAGAGCCGTGGCGGAGTTGGCTTTGCGGCGTACTCCTAATGTGGAGACGGCAGTGCATTACTGCCTTGAATATGGCCAGATGGAACAATTGATTGCCGAATCGCGTGCAAGGGAAGCGACTCGGGGTAGACGAAATGCAGCGGACACCGGACACCTGTTGGCACAATTACAAGAAATGGGGTTTCCCCAAAGATGGTGTGCTGAGGCACTTGCTGCGACAAGCAATAATGTTGATGAGGCGTTGACGTGGATTCTTTCCAACAGCGACCGATTACAAGAGCAAGATGAAGAAGAAAAGGATAATAATGAAGAAGATGATGACCTGGACGACGTCGAAGAAGACAACAATGAGGAGGAGGAACAATCTTTAAATGAAAGCAACGATGAAGATGAAGGATCTTTGATTTCCTCACATGCAGGTGAATTCAGTGAGTCAAAAAGCGATCAGTCTATTGATTCTGATACTGGGTTACATTCTCTTCTACCATGCTCAATTCAAACTATCAACGGCAAACCTACAGTTAATCCACGTACACTAGAGGTTGCAGGCTCACCTGACTCAGGATTTTCGAGTATTGGCACGAGAGGTATTCTTCATACAAGTGGCAAATGGTACTATGAAGTTGAACTTCTAAGTGCGGGTTGCCTTCAAATTGGTTGGGCTGATGGATCCTTCGCTGGTCACTGCCAGGCAACCGATCGCCGTGATGGCTATGGGGTGGGTGATGGTCCAAGTAGTTGGGCGTACGATGGATGGCGGAAGTATAGATGGCATACATCAGCAACTGAATGGGGCTGCAGGTGGACAGAAGGCGATGTTGTTGGTTGTTGCGTAGACATGGATGAGCGAGTTGTGTCTTTTACTCTCAATGGCAAAAGTGAAGAAATTGGAATGGGCGTAGCCTTCAGTGGTGATGGGTTCAGGCCTTGCGGAGGAGTGTTTGCTTGTGTTAGCTTCAACCACAGGGAGCAACTCAAGTTTATTTTTGGTGACAAATTTCCTAATTCAAGACCCTTTAAGTTCGGCCCACCCCTTGGATATCGCGGAGTTGACGAGGCAATTCAAGAATCGCGAACAGAGATGAATCTATTCATGAAGTATGAAGACATTTATTCTACTGGACAGAATTCTTCAATGTTGAATTCCTCGCCAATGTGTGATTTGTCCGACGGTGAACATGGGCACGAACTGTTTGCGTGGCAACATAGATATTTTGGTTGCGACGCTTCCGTTCATCTTTCAGCAGGTAAAAGCAAGGAGAAGGAAAAAATTCAAAAGCACAAAAGTGACGAGGATGTTACAGAAATAGTGTCTCAAATATGGAAGGATTATTTATCTGAGGAGAACCTGGACGCAAATGAAGATAATGTGCTAGGACACATGAAGAAGTCATATCAAGAAGCTAAAGAATTGATTCAGAGACTCATTTTAATGGAATGCAGATGTCTTCTTCGTTTGTACGCGAAGAAATTAGTGCTTCAAGTTATGGTTATGTCTGGGCACCATTTCAACTTGGATATATTTTCGGACATAAAATCTAATCCTGACCCCATCCGGGCAGCCAATGAGTTTTGGGTTGTTGTTGAGGCATGTTGCAGCCTTCAAGCGTCCGGCTGGGTCGGAGAAGCTGGAGCAATGGCAATAGCTGCTGAAGCTCTGGGTTTAGGAATTTCGAGCAGCGAAGGCTCCAAATCGATTTTACCCACCAGAAACTCGGCCACAAACTTAATGCCTGCCTGGTTGCATCCTTCTGAAGAATATTCATCCCAAGTTTTAGCCTCCGCTTCGGAAGTTGCCTTTTGGGGAAAGCATGGTATTGCTTTAATTTTTCTTCGTGATAGCCTCCAAACTACTTTTGCGAAAAGTGAGATGCTGCGAAAGGTAGTTATTGCGTTTATAAGAAAATCTGTACGGTTGCTTGCAAATGTTGAGATTAAAGATACATCGGAGGTTAGTTTCTTTACATCTTTTATCCCGGTAATATCTCATTAATGTTGTGTCATAGGATGGGAAAAAAGAAGTTTTAAAATCTTCAAGTTCCGAGGATATTGCTGACTCTCGGTTAATCCTCTTTTTAACGGGCGCATTGACTTGCACCCGGGTTCAGGAGCACTTACCGATCGAAAGATGGAAATCTATAGTTGGTGATCTGTTAGAGTCATGGTCAATTGGTTTACTCTCCGGTTCTGCCCCCTGGCGAATGATAAGTGCCTTCATCACGTCGGGCTTGGTGAATCTTTGCACTTCAAAAATGTTTGATGAACGGCTTTCACAATATCCTACCATAAAGAATTATTTTAGAAGGCTACCAAGTACAACCGTTCGACGAATTTGGGCGGAACGCGCAGCAATTCCAATCAGTTCGAGGTACTTGCAGTCGATGCTAGAGTTGATCACTTCTTTAGAGAACATTGGCTGGGCGGGATTTGAAAATGTCGCAGTTGATGCGGCCACTCCAATTCCGAAATTCAATGATTACCATGCCAATTGGGAATCTGATGAAGGGTGGATTTCATCCGATACAGGTTGGGTTATATGGTTGGGCTCAGTTGAGTATCTGTCCGTTGAGTGGGTCTCCCCTACCATTTCGACCGTTCGTGCGTTGATGGATGAGGGACGAGGTCCTCCGATGTTACAGAAAGGTGACGTTGTCTGCAGAGGTGTTGATTGGGACCACGACGATGAAGATGGAAGAAAAGGTTACGAGGAAGAAAAATCTGCATTCAGAAAAGAAAATGAAGATAACAAAACTTCCGAGTCCACGAACATTAGTGAGCCGTCGACCCCCCAAAATGAAAATACTTTATTGAAGCCGGAGAAAAGAAAGAAGAAATCTCCGCATCCCCAGCTTCCGTTGGGAACTGTAGTATCGGTAGAGGAATGGGAAGGAGTTCCTTGCGTCGGACGACGTATACGTTGGAATAGGACAGGAGTTGAGAAGGTATATCGCTATGGAGGTGATGGCGGCAAGTTTGATATTTGTCACGTCGAAATAAACAACAAAAAATCACGAAAGATTCGCAAACGCTACCCTCTCCCCGAAACTACTGAACAAATTATGTCGAGGCATGGATTTGGTAAGAGGAAAAAGTACAATGTGATACTGAGAATAAGATGTAGAGGAGAAAGAATAGCTTCTGGATCTGGATCTGATGATTTGATTCATCGAGGTATCTTGGAGTGGCCGGATTTCGGAGCTAGCGTTTCTGTCAAATGCACGTTTCATGCAGATGGCGCGATGTCAATAATCGAAGAGAGGCTTCTGCACGGTTGCAAGGACAGTGGCTGGGAAGCCCGCTTTGGTCAACCGGACTTTGTACCTGGCACAACGATGATTTTATCGCCTATGGAGGAAGACGGAGACGGAAGTTCGTCCTTCAAACAATTACTGGGGAGTTATTGTCATATCGCTAAAAACCTTCGAAATAAAGCTGATGGAAAGAGGGTACGTGTGACAAGCGAAATGCGACTGTGGCAAAGTAAGAAGACGCACAATCCACCAACGAAGGACAACGAATTATTGCTTAGGAATGATTATATACCACAACCACTTGCTTTTGATAAGGAATTTCACGCACCATCAATTTCAATATCAAAAAATGGTCTTACTGCAACTTGCGTGTCATCAGATGGTCGCTGTGCAGCGTTTGGTGCTCAAGGATTTACAAAAGGTGTTCATTATTGGGAAGTAAAAATTGAGCAGGGGGATGCTGGCTCTATCTATATAGGTGTAGCTGAAAAGCCCACAAGTGGGTCATTAAATGACGTTCGGAAAGGCTGGCCTGGATGGGGGTTCGTTAATTTTCGGGCTACTTATACAGCAAGCATCGAAAGAGTTTACGGATCGCATACGAACACTGGCGACGTAGTCGGCGTACTTCTCGACTGTGACTGCGGAAGAATTTCTTTTTTTTACGACGGGCTCAAGTATGGTGAACATATTCTAAATGATCTTGGGGTTGCGTTTAGCAATATATCCCCTTTTGGATTTAATGCTGATGGCTGTGGTGGGGGAGGAGCGGGTCAAGGTGCACCAAGTGGTCTTGAGGGTGGTAGTAGGGTATCTAGATGTCCTGCGAATGGAAACAACAGGCCTCGTGCACTTTGGCCTATCATAGGGTTCAAAACCAAGGAAGATCGCGCAGCGTTTACTGGAAAGTGGATATCTAATTATGGCGTGGACAGCTCAGATGTACTTAGAAACGTCATGCGTATAGACCAAACACTTTGCTGTTACGTTAGCGAGAAAAAGTTACCAGCTTGGCTTACGCAGGAAGCGTACAATGAGTACAAGAAGTGGATGAAATGTTCGTCCATAAGCGTCGAGACACGTGGTTGCGCGCCAATTCCTTACTCTACATTTAGTTTAAAAGCGGAACTTGACATATCTCCATTGTCATGTGCGAAAGCATGTGCTTCTCTGGGAATGTCGAGGGTACTTTTAAGCGGAGACAGGGTTGAAGTGAAACGGTCACAAGGGCGTATTTTGGAGCTACCAGAGATCGCAGAAGTAATGGGAACTTTGAATGGTAGATTGTTTTATCGTTTGGTTTCTCAAAAAAGCGAAGGAGGCAGTCTCGTAGAAGGAGGTGGACGACCATGGTTTTGGGACGAATCTGAGGTTGTGGATGGTAGCCTTGTACCTTTGAAAGCCGACAAATATCCAGCATTACCCCTTTTAGAACGTTTCGCTTGCGAAGGCTATAATCTTCGAATTGTTTACGAGAAAGGGGCGCTTATTCGCTCGGATATTGAAATTGATTCATCTGAGAGTTTAGGTACCATTCCGAATGGTCACGTCATTACTTGCCAGGATATATTTGATTGTCGTCGTAACTCTTCTGGAATATTGAGATATAATATTGTTTTTAACGATATGAAAGGATGGATCAGCAGTACAATTCGTGGTGGTAGGGAAAATCCAATTGTTGAGCATATTGCAGTAATTGACGAAATTTTAGCTGATGGAGATTCTGTTGAAGTTGAGGCGATTACAAGAAGAGGGCCGATTGTTTGTCCAGAGGAAGCTGCACAAATCTGGTACAAAAACTTTACAGAGGATGGATTCAAACATGAAATGATGAACTTTGATCAGTTTGACAAAATGCTCAAATCTGGTGTAATTGATGGGTTATCCGCGTTGGAGTCAGACTCAAAGATAGTGAGCTTTATGAATCTCGTGAACAAGATATCCCCGGAAGTTCAGATCACAGAGATGACTTCCGCACTTGAATCTCTTAACACTCAGTTATCGACAGGAATGGACGGAAGGAAGGGTCTAATAGAGTCTGCTGCAGTTTCATTTGCAAACGTAAGACGATTGCCATCACCGCAATCTCTCATATCTAGGGTATGCTTACTGAAGGCTTTGAACAAGCGGGTAAAGTATGCTCTACCGTGGCTTCCTCTGAAACCCACTCAAGAAGGAAACGCAATATTTGGAGGTGTAAATGGGTTTGGAGCGTCATTGAATCGAGTTGGACGGAGCCACGAAATAGAAGATCAAAGAGTAAGCCTATTTCTTTGTCAATTTCCTTTTCTTGAATGTTGAATGTTACTCAATTTAATCATTTTCACAGTGGGTAAAGATAGATTCGCTCGGTAACAGAATAAGAAAGTGCCGAAGGCTGATATTTTCAATTGTCAAAAACGAATTCTTTGCTGGTATAATCGGAACAACAACAACACCTACCCCAATTTCCCCCGACGAATATGAATTGCCACGGGAAATACGAACTGTACATGTCAATCGAATTAAAGCGAGGAAAGCAAATAATATGAAGAAGTTTAGCATTTTTTCTCAACTAAAGTATGAAATGCGAGGATGGAACGGAGCATGGTTACGGCGAAGTTTCATTGCAAAAGGTCACGGTGGACAAAAACGAGCCTTTAAAGTGAAGCTAGTTGGTGAAGGAGTTAACGATTACTCTGGTCCTTACAGGGAAATATTCACCGACGCGATAAGAGAGGTTTCGGAATTGGGAAACGGGATTGGTATTCTCAATTTATTGAATGCAAGTCCAAACCGTCAATTTGATTTAGGAGAAAATCGAGATCTTCTGGTTTTTCCTTTGTCCAAAGAGAATGACGCTACGGAAAAATTCAACCCGGATCTTCTTCGTTCTGTTCATGACTTCTTTCAGAATATCGGAGAAGGCATTAATGAGTCAACAAGAGAGGTCGAAAATGGCCTCGCGTTTCTAGGGCGATTGATCGCGACAGCGTGTAGGCATGGGATTAAGGTTGATCTACCTTTGCCTATGAATATTGTTTGGCGAAAAATTGCAGAGGACTGCGAACAGCTCTCAGAGGCTGAATTGTTGGCCGAAGTGGACTTATTGGAAAGTAGATCATTTTCAAATGGTGACAAAAAAAGAGGAAAATTGTTTTTACAGAACCAGCAGCGTATGCTAAATGCATTTGCTGAGGGAATGTCTAGTGTTTTACCTTTGGAGCTTTTCCACTTGTTTACGGGCAGCGAGCTCAGAGAACTCATTTGTGGAAATTCAGATGTGGACGTGGAGTTGCTTAAACGCGTGGTTGAGTACGAGGGCTATACTTCGAATAGCCCCATGATATCTTATTTATGGGAAATCCTCAATGAAATGACATCAAACGAACGGAAACTCTTTTTGCAATTTGTTTGGGCCCGGACATGTTTACCAAGTAATGAAGCCGATTTCGATGTCCCCTTCAAGATCATAAAAGACGTAAGGAGTGGAGCGGAAGGAGAAGGTTCTCTTCCAAGCGCAAGCACTTGTTTTTTCTCGTTGACTCTGCCTGAATATGGAAGTAAAGAAATTTTGAAAGAAAAATTGATGTTTGCGATACAAAATGGATATACAATGGAAATGGATTTTGCGACAAACAATACTGAAATAGACAAGGGATGGCGAGAATAAGAAATTCGTCATAGCTTGTTACATGTATTAATAAAAAAGAATATTATTTTGTAAAAGTCTAACAATTCAATACATTTCATTATATCATTGAGAGGAAGATATCAAAATTTTGAATCCTACCCACACTTGAAATTTTTGAAAAACTTCTATTTATACATGTATGTATTATCAATGGAGCAATCAC